>VFQS010001048.1_pt1 | contig 26861 bp, 25 predicted proteins | sample 3512361 | NCBI WGS metagenome assembly VFQS01 (sample SAMN10412375, study PRJNA504923) | tailings metagenome | isolation source: Relicate 1 Philex TSF3 active mining | place: Philippines
GCCGCGATCAATCCTTGGTGAGGAACTCTTTTTCTTCGCGCGCCAGCAACAGGTTGATTTCGCGCGCGAGATCGCGATGCTTGGCGAGCGTCGGGTCGGCATCGACGATCTCGAAGGCGACTTCGCGGGCCCGCTCGATCAGGTCTTTGTCGCGACGCAACGACGCGATCTTCAGGTCGCTCGCACCTTTCTGGTCGGTGCTCATGAGCGTGCCCTCGCCGCGCAACAGCAAGTCGACCTCGGCGAGATAGAAGCCGTCGGTCGACTTCACGAGCGCGTCGATGCGCTCGGCGCCCACCGCCGCATCTTGGCGCACCAACCAGCAGCGCGACGCGATCGAGCCGCGACCCACGCGGCCGCGCAACTGGTGCAACTGGGCGATGCCGAAGCGGTCGGCGTCGAGCACCACCATGCAGGTCGCGTTCGGCACGTCGACGCCCACCTCGATCACCGTGGTCGACACGAGCGCGTCGAACTTGCGGGCGCGGAACTTGTTCATCACTTCGTCTTTCTCGCTCGACGACATGCGGCCGTGCAGCAGGCCGACTTTGTGCTTGGCGAGCTCTCCCTTGCGCAACGATTCGTAGGTGTCTTGCGCGGCGGCGACCTCGAGCTTCTCGCTTTCTTCGATGGTCGGGCACACCACGAACGCCTGCTGGCCGTCGTCGAGCGCGCGGCGCACCTGAGTCCACATCATCTCCACTTCGAGCGGGGCGACGACGGAGATCGTGTCGATCGGCGTGCGACCCGGCGGCAGTTCGTCGAGCACGCTCACCTCGAGGTCGCCGTATTGCGTGAGCGCGGCCGTGCGCGGAATCGGCGTGGCGGTCATCACCAGCACGTCGGGCGTGGTCTTCGCAGCGCCCTCGCCTTTGCCGCGCAACGCGGCGCGCTGCTCGACGCCGAAGCGGTGCTGCTCGTCGATCACCACGACGCCCAGCGACGCGAACCCGACACCTTCTTGAATGAGCGCGTGCGTGCCGACCACGATGTCGACCCCGCCGGCAGCGAGATCGGCGAGCACCTCGCGGCGCTTCTCCCCCGTCACGCGGCCGGTCAACAACTCCACGCGCAACTGCCGCTCGCCAAAGAGGTTGCCGTCGTCGGGCACCTTCAGGTCGGCGAGCAGCCGCTGGATGCCGGCGAAGTGCTGCTCGGCGAGCACCTCGGTCGGCGCCATGAGCGCGCCTTGGTGGCCGCCCTGCACCGCCGCCAACATCGCCGCCACCGCCACCACCGTCTTGCCGCTGCCGACGTCGCCTTGCAACAGGCGATGCATCGGAATCGGCGTGGCGAGATCGGCGTTGATCTCGGCGATCACTCGCTTCTGCGCGCCGGTGAGCGCGAACGGCAACGCCGCGATGAATCGTTGCTGCATCTCGCCGTTCACCTCGTGGCGGATGCCGATGTTCTCGCGCTCGAAGCGCCGCTTGCGCTCGACGAGCACGAGTTGCACGCGCAGCAGTTCGTCGAACGCGAGACGTTCGCGCGCGCGCTCTTTCTCCACGATGCTCTCGGGAAAGTGGATGGTGTTGAACGCCGCGTTTCGCCCGACCATCGCGAACCGTTCGCGAATCGCCTCGGGCAGCGGGTCGCCGATGGTGCGCGGTGCGGCGCGCTCGAGTGCCGCGCGCACCCAGCCCGCGATCTCCCATGTGGAGAGGTTCACCTTCTCGCTCTGCGGATAGATCGGCACGATGATCCCCGTCTTGTCGCCGATGATGTCGACCACCGGGTTGGTCATCTGCAACTTGCCGCGGAACGTCTCGGGCTTGCCGAACACGGCGATCTCCGCGTCGGTCTTCAACTGACGCTCGCGCCACGGCTGGTTGAAGAACGTGAGCCCGAGCGAGCCGGTGTCGTCGAACACCGTGGCGGTCACCATGCTGCGCCGGTTGCGCAGCGGCACGCGGCGCACGTTGCGCACCTTCACGAGCACCATCGTCTCCACACCTTCGACGAGGTCGGCCACGTGCGCCTCGTTGGTGCGGTCGACGTAACGACGCGGATACGTCGTGAGCAGGTCGAGCACGTTCTCGATGCCGAAGTCAACGAGCGCGGCGCGGCGCTTGTCGCCGACGCCCTTCATGTTGGCGATGTCGATCTGCGCGAGATCGGCGAGCGTGAGCGGTGCGTCGGCCATGCCGCGCCGAAGTTACTCCACCCCGAAGAGATACGGGTACAACGGTTGACCGCCGCGATGCACCTCGCACGACACCGCCGGATAGTGCTCCTCGACCCACGACACGATCTGCTCGGTCTCGGCGGCTTTGGCGTCGGCGCCGGTGATGATGGTGAGCAACTCGCGTTCGTCGGTGACGATGTGCTTCAGCAACGCCGCCACGCAGTCGAACGTGGTCGGTGCGATGGCCACCACGCCGTCACCGCGCACGAGACCGATCGAGTCGCCGGCCTTCACATCGCCCGCGTCGGTCTTGGTGTCGCGCACCGCGGTGGTCACCTCGCCGGTCACGACGGCCGCGGCGGCTTTAGCCATCGCGCTGCCATTGTGCTCGGCCGAAGCCTCAGGGTCGTAGGCGACGAGCGCCGCCAGAGCCTCGGGCATCGAGCACGTGGGCACCACGCGGACCTCTTTCTTGGTGAGGCCGTCGACCTGCTTGGCCACCGGGATGATGTTCTTGTTGTTCGGCAAGATCACCACTTGCTGGGCGTTCATGTGCTCGACGGCGTCGAGCAACTCTTGCGTCGAAGGATTGAGCGTCTGGCCGCCGGTCACCACGCCGTGCACGCCGAGGTTGCCGAACAACTCGGCGATGCCGTCGCCGCTCGCCACCGCGACCACCGCGCAGGTGACCTCGGGCAGCGCCGCGTGCGTCTTGAAACTCGGCTTGCCGCGACCCGTGCCGAGTGCCGTGCCGAGTGCACCGCTGTCGGCGGGTGCGGCGAGCGCAGCCTCGCGCTTCTCGTGTTCTTCGGCGACTTCTTCGAAGAGGTCGGTGACGCGAATCTGGTGCGGTCGCCCGCCGAGTGCGATCGGGGCCTCGATTGCCGCGCCGATGTCGTTGGTGTGCACGTGGCAGTTGTAGAGCCCGTCGCCGCCGACGACCACGATCGAGTCGCCGATCTCGCCCCACTTCTGCATGAATGCACGCGACTTCGTGTCGTCGATCTCGAGGAGGAACATCACCTCGTAGCGCAACTCGCTCACATCCACCGTGCCGTCGCCCGTGCCGCGCTTGGCGACCGCGATCAACTGCTCGGTGTTCGGACCCGCGATGTTCTCGGGCTCGGGCAGCGGCTCGCCGTCGACCACGTGCAACGCAGAGTCGAGGAACAAAAGAAATCCGGCACCGCCCGCGTCGACGACGCCGGCATCTTTCAAGACCGGCAGCATCTCTGGAGTCTTCGCCAGCGACTCGCGACCCGCCGCGCGCGCCACGCGCAACATCGCCGCGAGCGTCGCGCCGTCGCTCGCCGCACGAGTCGCAGCATCGGCGGTCTCGCGCACCACGGTGAGAATCGTGCCTTCGATCGGCTTCAACACCGACTCGTACGCCGCGGCCGACGCGGCCTTCAACGCTTCGGCGACTTTCGGAGCGCCGAGTTCGCGCGCCGACTTGAAAGTTGACGCAAGCCCGCGCAAGATCTGGCTCAAGATCACGCCGCTGTTGCCGCGCGCACCCATGAGCGAGCCGTGACTGATGGCATCACACGTGGGTTCGAGGCCGCCCGGGCGCTTTTCGAGTTCGGCGACCACCGCGTCGAGCGTGCGCGCCATGTTGGTGCCGGTGTCGCCGTCGGGCACGGGATACACGTTGAGCTTGTTGATGTCGGCTTGGTGCCGCTTCATCGTGTCGCGGAAGGTCACCAGCGTGTGACGCAAGGCATCCGGACCCAACTGCTCCAGTACGGGCACGCACGCAGGCTACCTGTGATACCTTGACCACGTATGCAAGGCGTCGTGAAGACGTTCGATCCACAGTCGAACGACGGAATCATCATCCGCGACACCGACCTCTCGGAATACGAGATATCACCAAACGCGCTCGACGGCTCGATCTTCCGCATGTTGCGCCAAGGACAGCGCGTGAACTTCTCGCTCGACGCGCAGGGCCGCGCCACCGCGTTGCGCATCGGATCCGAAAGGGACATGGGCACGCCGGGCCACTGAACCGCCCGACCACTCACTCGCCCGCCAGGAGTTTCGCGCCATGCCTGCTCGCAGCACCAACGCCCGCCTGAACCAGTGGGTCGCCGACTGGGCGAAGATCTTGCAGCCCGCCGACATTTATTGGTGCGACGGCTCGCAACATGAATACGACACGTTGTGCGCCGAACTCGTCGCGGCCGGCACGTTCACCAAGCTCGACGACGTGAAGCGTCCGAACTCGTATTGGGCACACAGCGACCCGGGCGACGTGGCGCGAGTCGAAGACCGCACGTTCATCTGCTCCGAGCGAGAAGACGACGCCGGCCCCACCAACAACTGGCGCGCGCCCGCCGAGATGCGCAGCGAACTCACCGCGCTCTACACCGGCGCAATGCGCGGCCGCACGATGTACGTGGTGCCCTTCAGCATGGGCCCGCTCGGGTCGAACATCGCGCACATCGGCGTGCAACTCACCGACTCCGCCTACGTCGCCGTCAGCATGCGCATCATGACGCGAATGGGACAAGGCGCACTCGACGTGCTCGGCGACGGCGCCTTCGTGCCGTGCGTGCACTCCGTCGGAGCACCGCTCGCCGCCGGCCAGAAAGACGTGCCGTGGCCGTGCAACACCGACAACAAGTACATCGTGCACTTCCCCGAGACCCGCGAGATCTGGTCGTTCGGCTCGGGCTACGGCGGCAACGCGCTGTTGGGCAAGAAGTGTTTCGCACTGCGCATCGCGTCGGTGATGGCGCGCGACGACGGTTGGCTCGCCGAGCACATGCTGATCATGAAGATCACCAATCCCGCCGGCAAATCGAAGTACGTCGCTGGTGCGTTCCCCTCCGCGTGCGGAAAGACCAACCTCGCGATGCTCGTGCCCACCATTCCCGGGTGGAAGGTCGAGACGGTCGGCGACGACATCTGTTGGATGAAATTCGGCGACGACGGGCGTCTGTATGCCATCAACCCGGAAGCCGGATTCTTCGGCGTGGCACCCAACACGAGCGCCAAGACCAACCCCAACGCGATGCAGACGCTGCACGCGAACTGCCTCTTCACCAACACCGCGCTCACGCCCGACGGCGACGTGTGGTGGGAAGGCATGAGCGACGACATGCCCGCGCGCGCCACCGACTGGCGCAACAACGCCTGGACCCCGGAGTCGACCACGCCTGCCGCGCACCCCAACGCACGATTCACCGCTCCGGCGTCGCAGTGCCCGGCGATCGCACCCGAATGGCAAGACCCCAAGGGCGTGCCGATCTCGGCGATTCTCTTCGGTGGACGTCGTCGCACGACGGTGCCGCTCGTGACCGAGTCGTTCGACTGGCAGCACGGCGTCTTCCTGGGTTCGATCATGGCGAGCGAGACCACCGCGGCGGCCGGCGGTGACGTGGGCAAGCTGCGCTTCGACCCGATGGCGATGCTGCCGTTCTGCGGATACAACATGGGCGACTACTTCGCGCACTGGCTCGAAGTGCAGGGCCGCACCGACGCGCGCAAACTGCCGAAGATCTTCTTCGTCAACTGGTTCCGCCGCGACGACAGCGGAAAATTCTTGTGGCCGGGCTTCGGCGAGAACTCACGCGTGTTGAAGTGGGTCTTCGAGCGAGTCGACGGCGAGTCAAGCGCAATGAAGACACCGGTCGGCCTCGTGCCGAGTGCCAGCGCGCTCGACATGGCAGGGCTCGACGTGCCGCGCGGCGACCTCGAAGAAATCCTGCGCTTCGATGCCGACGGTTGGGCCGCGGCGGTGCCGCAGATCAAAGAGCACTATGCGAAGTTCGGCGAACATCTGCCGAGCGAACTGCATGAGTCGCTCGCCGCGCTCGAGCGCGAACTCGCGAAATAATCCGGGCCCGTGGCGGGCCCAGTGCGGCGCGGCGCGCTTAGCCCTGCCCCACCAGCATCGCGCGAATGCCCAAGCCCATGATGAAGAGCCCGCCGAAGCCGTACAACAAATAGACGCGCGACTTCAACTGCGCGCGATACGAGTAGATGATGGCGATCGCGATGATTCCGACGAAGCCGTAGAACGCGTGGAACTGCGGGAACATGAGCTTTTCTTTGTTCACCATCGCCACGCCGAGTGCCACCTGCACGAACATCGTGAACTGCGCGAGCGCCGTGAACCACCACAACGCGCGCGAGCGCAGCGCCGGCACTTTGTGGCACGCCAGCGCCCAGAGGCCGGCCATCGCGTTGCCGATGATCACGACCCAAGCAAAACCGTTGTGCAGATTTGAAAGCGTCGAGGCGAGCATCGCCCACCGAATCTACCGAATCAGGGTGTCGGAGACGGCGCTCGTCAGCGAATCAGCGTGTCGGCCTCGCGTCCGGCCTCGCGCAGATGCAGCGACGAGTCGGGTGCGACTTCGATCACGGTGACCGACGCATTGTCGACGGCGCGAATCACCACGCGGTCGTCGTGCGTGGCGGCGCCGATGAGCGCGTTGATGGCGACGAAGTGCGAGAACGCCACGGTGTCGCGCCGCACACCGCGTGCCCACGCCACGAGGGAGTCACGAAAACTCGCGTAGTCGTCGCCGTCGCGCTCGATCACTTCGCTCCACGTGCCCTGCATCACGCGACGCAACCACGCGACGCGGTCGCTCATCTCAACTCCGCGAGGCGAGGGAATTTCGGCGATGCGCGGCTCGATTCGCGCGACTGCGCCGGTCACGCGCTCGAACTCGGCGGCGGTCTCCCGGCATCGCGCGAGCGGGCTCGTGAGCACGTCGACGTCGAAGAAACTCATCTTTGCGTCTTGCAGTCTCACCGCGAGTTTCGACGCGGTGGCCGCCGCCTGCTCGCGACCGAGTTGGTCGAGCGACGGGTCGAGTGCTGAGTCCCACCCGGCGGCGGCGCGGCCGTGGCGCACGAGATACAGCGCGGCCATCACTCCACCGCCGGCAGCATGCCGCGCACCATCAATCGAGCAGCGAGCCGAGTTTCGAAGGTGCGGGTGCACCGACTTTCACGAACCACTCGGTGCCGAAGGCGCGCAAGAACGACTCGTGCGACAACTCGGTGGCAAAACCCGTGTCGCTCGCCTGGCTTGCATGAGCTGCAATTGCGCGCCGCTTTGCGTCGACGTACGCCGACACGTCGATGTGGTGCGTGATTGCCGACTCGGGCTCGCCCATCGGGTTGCCGTCGTCGGCCGGTTCTCGCGGATCAAAATCGTTGTCGCCGCCGTTGGCCTTCGACCACTCGAATTGCGCTGCGAAGAAGTCGCGGTTGAGCGTGACTTCGAACAACTCGTCGATGCCGCACAGTGCGGCCGCGCGACGCGCCACTTTGTGCACGTGGATGTGGTCGGGGTGGCCGTAGTTGCCGTGCCAGTCGTAGCCGACGATGATTACCCGCGTGCCGCGCTGCTCGTCGCGCACGATCGCAGCAAACCGTTGCGCGGCCTCTTCGACGTCGCTGCGAATGAACGCACCGGCGTGCTGGTTCTGCGGCCAGCCGGTCATTCCGCTGTCTTCGTAGCCGAGCCACTCGTGGCGCGCGATGCCCAAGATGCCCACCACTTTCGCCAGTTCTTCGCGCCGGCGCACCAGCAATTTCTCGGGCGAATCGATGTCGGCCGGACGCTCGCCGTGGCGGCCGTCGGTGGCAGTCACCAGCACCACGCGATGGCCCTCGGCTGCGTACTTCGCTATCGTGCCGCCACTCGCCAAGCACTCGTCGTCGGGGTGCGCGTGCAAGAAGATGATGGTCGCCACGGTCGCCACGATCGTCGCGCTCGTCACGCCTGTTTCGCTGCGCCGCTGGCGACGAGCTGCTCGATGCTCTGCGCGTCGAAGCCCCAGTCGGCGAGCACCGCGCGTGTGTGCGCGCCGGCGTGTGCCGGTGGCGTCGGGGTCGACGTCTCGCTGCGCGAATACCTCGGTGCGGGCGCAGGCTGCGTGACGCCGGCGACCTCGACGAACGTGTTGCGCGCCACGTTGTGCGGATGCTGCGCGGCCTCGCTCATGCGCAAGACCGGCGCGTAACACACATCGCTGCCTTCCATGATCTCGTTCCACTGCGCGCGTGTTTTCGTGCGGAACACTGCTGCGAGTTTCTCTTTCAGCTGCGGCCACTTCGCGCGATCCATCTGACCGGCGAGTTCTGCGTCGCCCGCGAGACCGGTCTTCTGCAAGAGCAGCGCATAGAACTGCGGCTCGATCGAACCAATCGACACCCACTCGCCGTCGGCGCACTCGAACACGTCGTAGAAGTGCGCGCCGGTATCGAGCAGGTTGGTGCCGCGCGCGTTCTCGTCGAACATGCCGATCTGTTTGAACGCCCAGAACATGCTCATCAGCACCGCCGAGCCGTCGACCATCGCGGCATCCACCACTTGGCCTTTGCCGCTGCGTTGCGTCTCGAGCAGCGCGCACACGACTCCGTACGCGAGCAGCATTCCCCCACCGCCGAAATCACCGACCATGTTGAGCGGCGGCGTCGGCGGCTCGCCCGCGCGCCCGAAGTGCGCGAGAGCACCGGCGAGCGCGATGTAGTTGATGTCGTGGCCCGCCGAGTTGGCGTAGGGGCCGCTCTGACCCCAGCCGGTCATGCGCCCGAACACGAGCTTGGGGTTGCGCGCCAAACACTGCTGCGGGCCGATGCCGAGCCGCTCCATGACGCCGGGGCGGAAACCTTCGATCAATGCATCAGCGCGCTCGACCATCGAGAGCAGCGCTTGCGCGCCGTCGGCGTGCTTTAAGTCGAGTGCGACGTTGCGCCGGCCGCGCAGCATCACGTCCCAGTGTGCGCCGCTCGCACCTTCGCGCACCGCCTGCGCGCGCTCGACGCGCACCACTTCTGCCCCCATGTCGGCGAGCATCATCGCCGCGAACGGCCCGGGGCCGATGCCGGCGATCTCGATGATGCGAAAGCCGCTGAGCGGGCCGGCCACGCGGCCTACTTCTTCAGGGCGAAACGCGCGATGATGTCGACGAATTGCGGCCACAGGGGCTCGGGCACATCGTGGCCCATGTCGTCGAGGATGACGAGTTCTGCGCCGGGGATGATCTCCGCGGTGCGCTTGGCGGCGCTGGGCGAAATCAGCGTGTCATCGGCGCCGTGCAAGACGAGCGTGCGTACCTTCAATGCCGCGAGCGCCTCCGTGCGCCTGCCGCTCGCATAGATCGCCGCCATCTGGCGCGGCGAACCCTCCGGATAGAACGAGCGGTCGTAGTCGCGCGCCGCCTTCTCGCGCGATATCGCGTCGCTGCGGTGCTTCTTCGACTGGAACGCTTGATACACCAGCGAGTGCTCGATGAACCCGGCGCGATCAGACGGCGGAATCGACATGAGCGCGGTCATCGCCTCGGGCGTCGACTGCATCGTTTCGGGTTCGCCGGGCATCGACATCACCGAGATGAGCGACGCGGTGCGCTGCGGGTGCTCGATGGCGAACACTTGCGCGATCATGCCACCCATCGACGCGCCGAGAATGTGCGCCTTGTCGATGTTGAGGTGATCGAGCAGGCCGACCACGTCTTGCGCCATGTCGCTCAGCGTGTACGGCACGGGCGGCAGCGGCTGCTCGAGCAGCGCCGCCGACACAACGCCGTTCGCGTCGACCTTGACGCCGTCGAGCTTGGTGGAGAGACCGACGTCGCGATTGTCGAAGCGCACCACGAAAAAACCGCGGTCGGCGAGCATCTGCGCGAAGCCTTCGTCCCACGCCACCATCTGCGCGCCGAAACCCATGATGAGGACGAGTGCTGGATTCTTTTTGTCGCCGAACGTGTCGTATTCGAGTTCGATTGGCAGCGTTTCCCACTTGTTGGCGACGGCGCGTGGCATGGCTCAACGGTAGCGTTTCGCCGTGTCGTACGTCGCACGCGCGCCGGGCCGCGTGAACCTCATCGGCGACCACACCGACTACACCGGCGGGCTCGTCTTCCCCATGGCGATCGACCGCGAGACGACCATCGAGTTCGACCGCAGCGAACAGGTCGCGTTGACGAGCAGAGATTTTGACGGAGAAGTGCGCTTCGCGCTGCCCGTCGACGAGCCATCGGCAGTGCGGCCCGCGTGGGGACGATACGTGGCCGGGGTCGCCGCGGCGATGGCCGAGCGCTCGCTACCGACGCAGGGTTTCAGCGGCACCGTGTCGACCACCGTGCCGATCGGCGGCGGGCTTTCGTCGAGTGCGGCGCTCGAAGTGGCGGCGGCACTCGCCTACGGTCTCGACACCGATGTCGCCACACTCGCCGCAGTGTGCCGACGCGCCGAACACCTCGCGACCAGCGTGCCGTGCGGAATCATGGACCAACTCACGAGCGCCGCAGGCGTGCGCGACCACGCGCTGCTCATCGACTGCCACACGCTCGACATCACGCCGGTGCGAATTCCCGAGTCGTTATCGGTGTGGGTGGTCGACGTGTCTTCGCGCACGCTCGACGGCAGCGAGTATCCCGCGCGCGTCGCGCAGTGTGCGGCAGCAGAACGCGAAGTTGGTGCGCTTCGCCTCGCCGACCTCGACACCGTCACGCGCATCGCCGACCCGGTCGTGCGCGCGCGGGCGCGGCACGTGGTGAGCGAGAACGAACGCGTGCGCGAGTTCGCCGTGGCGCTCGCAGCCGGTGATGCTCGCGAAGCCGGACGCCTCATGTACGCGAGTCATCGCAGCCTGGCGCGCGACTTTGAGACGTCGACTGCACAGATGGATGCCGCAGTCGAACGCTGCTCTCGCCTGCCCGGCGTGCACGGTGCGCGAATGACAGGCGGAGGATTCGGCGGATGCATCGTGGTGCTCGCCGACAGTGATGTTTCGCTGGGCGTCGACGACCTTGCCGCACATGCGAGCGAGCAGCGGCTCGTCATGCGCGTGCGCGCGGCCGACGGCGCATCGCTCGCGACACCGTTGTCGTAGCCTGCCAGCCGTGAACGCCGAGTCGCTGCTCGACCAACTCGACGACGACCAACGACTCGCGGTGACCTGCGCACCAACCGCCACCGTCGTGCACGCTGGGGCCGGCTCGGGCAAGACTCGCGTGCTCACGCATCGCATCGCGTGGCGCATCGCCCAAGGCGACATCGACCCGGCGCGCGTGCTCGCCATCACCTTCACCCGCGAGGCAGCATCAGAAATGCGCCGTCGACTGCGCGCGCTCGGCATCGCGCGCCACGACCGCGCGGGCGACTCCGACCAACCGACGATCGGCACCTTCCACTCCGTCGCCCTCGCACTGCTGCGTCGCCGCGCGAGCGACACGTCGGCCGCGATGCCCAACGTGGTCGGCAACCGCCTCGCGCTGCTCAACCGCGTGCTCGGTGAAAATTCGCTCGGTCGTCGCGCCGGCGCGGTGCTCGCCGAGATCGATTGGGCCAAGGCACGCGTCATTGCGCCCGAGCACTACGTGCGCGAGGCGCAACGCGCCAACCGTGCCGTGCCAATCGAACTGGCGCAAGTTGCCGATGCCTACGCGCGCTACGAAACCGAGCGGCGTCGGCGCGGGCTGGTTGATTTGGACGACCTCATCTCGCTCGCCACGCAGGCCATCCGCGAGCGCGCAGACTTCGCCGCAGCGACGCGATTCCGCTTCAGGCATCTGTTCGTCGACGAAGCACAAGACATGAACCCGCTGCAGTTCGCGTTCTTCGAGGCGTTGCGCGGCGACAACAAAGACGTGTTCGTGGTCGGCGATCCGCTGCAGGCGATCTACGGATGGAACGGCGCCGACCCCGAGCTGTTCTTGCGACTGCCCGACGTGCTGCCGCAAGCCACGCTGCTCGCGCTGCCCAACAACTATCGCTGCACACCGCAAGTGCTCGCCGTGGCGGCGCGAGTTGCCGCACACGACGGCAGCACACCCGACGTGCGCTCGCGACGCAGCAGCGGGCTTCCGGTGCAATACATCGAGGTCGACGACGACGTCGACGAATTAATGATGGTCGTCAACGCAGCACAGCGACACATGCAGACAGGGGTCGAGCCGTCGTTCGCGGTGCTGGCGCGCACGAACGCAGTGCTCGAACGCATCGGCGAGTCGCTGCGCGCCAACGGGGTTCCCGTCGCGTCGCGCCGCGCGAGCGCCATGCGCAGCAACGCCATCGACGAGGTGGCGGAGTGCCGCAACCGACACGACCTCGGCGTGTGGGCCGCCGACGTGATCGTGGAGTCGAGCGACCCCGACGAACGCATCGTGGCCGAGCAAGTGCAGGCGTATCTGCGCAGTAGCACACACGGCCAGGTCGACGGCCGCAGCGCTGCGGCATTTCTGCGCGCGAGTCACACGGCGCCCGACCGCTTCGGCGTCGAGTTGCTCACTTTCCACTCGGCAAAGGGCCGCGAGTTTCAGACCGTGTTCATCGTCGGCGCCGAAAAGGGTTTGCTGCCGCATTCGAGCGCCAAGTCGCAAGCGCAGTTGCGCGAAGAAGCACGCCTGGCCTACGTCGCCTGCACTCGAGCCGCCGACCGGCTGGTGATCGTGCGCGCGCGCAAGCGCAACATGCGCAACACCTCGCCGAGCGAGTTTTTCTCCACGCTGCCCCAGGAAGTCGAGCGCCGCAGCCAGAGCGAACTCGAGCAACCGCGCGCTGCGCTGCCCAAGTTGTCGGTGCCGATCGATCCGCACGTAGCCGCCGACCGCGAATTGAAGCGCCGGCTGTGCGTGATGCGCGACGTGATCGCCCGCACCAACTACACGATGCCCGAAGCCGTGCTGAGCGACTCGTTGGTGGCACGCCTCGTGCGTGAGAAGCCGCGCGACATGGAGCATCTGTCTCGCATCCTCGGCCCGCTCACGGCCACGCGGCTCGGCGCCGCAATCTTGCGCGAGATCGGCCCAGTCGAGTGACTGCGACGAGCACGACTATGAAGACCGCCATTCGCGACGTGCGATTTGCCGTGGTCGACACCGAGACCACGGGGCTCTCGCCCGATGACGACCGCGTGCTGCAGATCGGCGTAGTCGTCGTGCGCGGCGACGGCACGGTCGAGCACGAGTTCGTCACGTATCTCAAGCGACTCGGCTGGGGTTTCGGGCATGTCGGTGCATTCCACGTGCACGGCATCACGCGCCGACAACTGCGCAGCGGCATGAAGCCGAATGAGGCGCTCGACATGCTGAATGTGCTGATCAGCGGGTGCGTGTTCACCGCGCACAACGCCAAGTTCGACCTTGGCTTCTTGCGCGCCGACGCGACACGCCTCGAGGTGCCGCTACGCGTGACCGGGCCGCTGTGCACGCTGAACCTCTCGCGCAAGCTCGACCCGGGTCGCACGATGTCGCACAAGTTGCGCGACGTCGCGGCGCGCTACGGCAAGTCGACCGACCGGCCGCACGACGCACTCGCCGACGCCCAACTCACGGCAGCCGTGCTGCCATCGCTGCTCGCCGCGCACGGCATCGAAGACAGCGAGCGTTTGGCCACGTTCTTCGGCTGACGCGAGTCAGTCGGGTACCGTGCGCTGTGCGCACCGGTACTCAGTCGTACTTCGCGCGCACCTTCGCCGCGGTGGCCGCCATCAGCCCCGCGTACTTCTTCGGCTCAAGCACTTGGGCGTTTCGTCCGCCGCGCAGCAACAACCGGGCGAGCCAGTGCTCGTTGGTGATTCGCAGCACCACGTCGACGGTGCCGTCGCGATTCTTCGTGCGCGACACGATCGGATACGCCTCTGAAATCCACGTCGCGTCGTCTCGCACGCGCAACGTGACCGTCTCGAGATCGGCACCGAACCAATCGTTGCCCTGCTCGTTGACACGCCGCGCAACGTCGGCCTGGTCGTAGGTCTTGCCGGTGCGCTGGATTTCCCGAATGCGATCGACGCGGAAGTTTCGCATCGCACCCGACTTGTCGTCGTCGGCGAGCACGTACCAGTGGCCGAACTCGCTGTAGATCTTGCCCACCCGCACGGTGCGCTGCGCCGACTCCGAGCGCGCCGGGTTGAAGTAGGTGATGCGCAATTCCAGTGACTCGTTGAGCGCGGTCTGCAGTTCTTGCAAGAGCGGCTCGTCGGGCAGGTCGATTTGCACGGGAACCTCGCTCGCGTCGGGCGCGATGCGCGCGAGTTTGCCGACCGCGCGGGCGAGCACGCTGCGCGACGGTGCACCCGGCATCGACTGGGCGGCCTTCACCATCGCGATGATGGCGTACATCTCCGCAGAAGTGAGGCGCAACGGGCGCGAGAAGAACTTGGGGATCTCGGCAATCACGATGCCGTCGTCGACGAACACGTCGATCAACTCGTCGGCGGTGTACGGCGGCACCCCGCACATCGCCGCCATCTGGATGTCGGCAATCAGGTCTTCCTCGCGCATGCGGAACTGCTTGGCGACCACCGACAACTTCACGCGCTTGCGCTTCTGCAACCACGGCAACAAGATGAGCAGCGTCGCGACGCGCTCCGACGCGCTGCGCGGACCCTTCTTGGCTTTTTGCCCGGCCGGCTTCGAGGCGCGTTTCTTCGACACGGCCGTGCGCTTCTTCGCGGGCTTGGCAGTCGGCTTCGTCGTGCGCTTCTTCGCCATCACTGCCCCGCCACGAGTTCGTCGAGCCACGCCACCACCATCGCCCGCACCTCAGGCGGTTCGGTGACCACCGCCTTGTCTTGCATCGCGAACAACCACAGGCGAAACGCGTAGCTGTTGCTGCAGGGCACCTCGAACACGGCCGAGCCGTCGGCATCTTCACGCACGATTGCCCCGCGGCCGAAGTCGCGCACCACGTCTCTCACCAGCGACGCGTCGACGTGCACGCGAGCGGTGGGGTGTTCGTAATCGCCTTGCGCCATCATCTGGCGGTCGTTGGGCACGGCCTTCACCACGTCGATCGACTTGGGCATGTCGTACGAGTTCTTCTTGCCCTTCTTCACGCTGCCTTCGATGCGATCGACGCGGAACACGCGCTGCGATTTGCGCAGATGATCGAACCCGACGAGGTACCAGAATCCCTTGCGCGCCAGCATGCCGTAGCTGTCGACGGTGCGCTCTTCGCCCTTGTAGTCGAACGTGAGCGGCGCGCGCTCGGAGATGGCCGCGAGGATCGTTTTGAGGTGCGGGTCGCTGAAACCGATCGAGGCCTGCGGGCCGATGCTCGGGTCGACGCGCTCGGCGCCGAGTTTCCAGAGCGCCGTCTCGCTCTCCTGGGCGCCAAGGCGAACCGTGGCGACGGCGATCTGCAACGCCTCGAGTTCTTCATCGGTGAAGTTCGCGTCGGTGAGCTCGTATTCCTTGCGCACGATGCGATACGCCATCTCGCCGGCCTGCTCGCCGCCCAGCACCGACGTGTCGAGCGGGATGTTGAGTTCGCGAAGCGCCTTCTTGTCGCGCTCGAATTGGGCGCGCGCCGCCTGGTGATCGTCGGAGTACTGTCCCTTCAATTCGTCGCGAATCTGGTTGAAGGTCATGCTGTGCGTGCGCATCGAGAGCAGCGCCAACAAGTTGAGCATTCGCTCGGCGGCGTCGATTTTCTTGGGCACGGGGTTTCTGAGTGTAGTCAGCGACTTTCGCGCCACCGGCGATGATGTTCGATGAGACCGCGCGTTGAGGCATCCATGTCTCCACTGTGTTCGCCTGTGATAGCGCGCTCGACCTGCACCGCCAACTGCTTGCCCAACTCCACGCCCCATTGGTCGAAGCTGTTCACGCCCCACATCGCTCCCTGCACGAACGTGGCGTGCTCGTACGTGGCGATGAGCGCCCCGACGGCGCGCGGCGTGAGACGCGAGAAGAGCAGCGTCGTGCTCGGGCGGTTGCCGGGTGTCGCGCGGTGCGCGCGCAACGCGGCGTCGCCGCCCACCTCTGCTTCAGTGACTCCGAAGGCGAGCGCCTGCGACTGGGCGATCATGTTCGCCACGAGCACGTCGTGGTCGGGGCCCGAAGAGCCGAGCGGTGCGCTATGGCCGACGAAATCGCACGGCACCGACGCGGTGCCCTGGTGCAGCATCTGGAAAAACGCGTGTTGCGCGTTGGTACCAGCACCGCCCCACACGACCGGGGTCGATATCGCGACCGCGCGACCGTCGGCGTCGACCGACTTGCCGTTGCTCTCCATGATCAACTGCTGCAGGTAGGCCGGCAGCAGCCCGAGCGCGCGCGAATACGGCACCACGGCCACGCTGGCAGCACCAAGCACCGTGGCGTTCCACCACCACACGAGCCCGAGCAGCAGCGGCACGTTGTCGCGCGGTTCAGCAGTGCAGAAGTGCTCGTCGACCAGCCGCATGCCGTCGCGCACATCGTCGAGCGCGTTGGTGCCGAAGCCGAGCGCCACAGCCACTGCCACAGCCGACGAGACCGAGTAACGGCCGCCCACGCTCTCGGGCATCGAGAGCACCTGCCCGACGGGCAGGCCGCTCGCCGGCACGCGCTCGGGCTTTGCGGTCACGGCAATCATGTGCGCACGCGGGTCAGCCACGCGACCGGCAGCGAGCCATGCGGCGGCGCGGCGCGCGTTGGCGAGAGTCTCCTGGGTTCCGAACGATTTCGAGCACACGACGAAGAGCGTGTGCTGCGGATCGAGCCCGGCGATCGCACGGTCGAGATCGAGCGGGTCGATGTTCGATGCGAATCGCACTTCGCGCACCGGCGGCCGCGTCGCGGCGAGCGCGTCGCACACGAGAGCCGGCCCGAGGTCGCTGCCACCGATGCCGAGGTTGACCACGTGGGTGATGGTCGACGGAGTCGCGTCGACCAGCTCGCGCATCTGGTGCAACGAATCTTGCGCGGCAGAGCGCAACCCCGCAGGCGCGGTGGTGTCGCTCGACGCGCGCATCGCGACGTGGGTGACCGCGCGGCCTTCGGTTGCGTTGATTGCGTCGCCGGCGATCATGCGGTCGCGCAAGGCGAACACGCCCGCGTCTTTGGCGGCGGCGATCAGCTCGTCGACCACCGCGGTCGTGATGCGCTGCTTCGAGAAGTCGGCCAGCACGTCGCAATCGCCCAAGTGCATCGTGCGCGACAAGTCGGCGGCGCGCCGTGAGTCGGAGGCGAACATCTCGCGCAACGACACGGCTGAGAGCGATTGCGCGAGCGACGCGAGACGGGGAGGCACGCTGCGAGCGCCGCTCATTACTGACTTCATCCTACCTTCGTCGTTAGTGTCGAAGTTCGGCATGAGCGACAATCTGCGCACTGAAACGCGCGACGAGACTCGTGCCGGCATCGCCAGCGGGCTCGGCGCCTATTTGTTGTGGGGTGTGCTGACCGCGTACTGGAAGTTGCTCGACCAATTCGATGCAATCGACCTGATCGGCTGGCGCGTGGTGACCGCGCTGGTATTGCTCTTGGTGCTCGTCGCGGCGCAACGACGGCTGCCCGCGGTCGGCGCCGCGCTGCGCGACCCGCGGATGCTCGCGCGAGTCACAGCCGCGGCGGTGCTGTTGCTCGTCAACTGGACGCTCTATGTGTGGGCAGTGGTGAACGAGCACGTGATCGAAACGGCGCTCGGATACTTCATCGCCCCGCTCTTCACCGCACTCATCGGCGTGGTCGTGTTGCGCGAACAGTTGCGCCAACTGCAGAAAGTCGGCCTTGCGTTCGCGTTCGCCGCGGTGCTCGTGCTCACCTTCGCCTACGGCAAACCGCCGATCTTGGCGCTGGCAATCGCCGTATCGTGGGCCGTGTACGGCTTATTGAAGAAACAAGTGTCGCTGCACCCGCTCGAGAGCCTGAGCGCCGAAACAAGCGTGCTCGCTCTGCCCGCCGTCGCGATCGTCGCGTGGGGAATTTTGCGGTCTGACGCGATGTTCCAGGGTGCGTCGGTCGGCGACATTGCGTTGGTGATGCTGACCGGTCTTGCTACGGCGGTGCCGCTGCTGCTGTTCGCACACTCTGCGCTGCGTCTGCCGCTCACGCTCATCGGCCCGATGCAGTACTTGGTGCCCGTCATCAACTTCTTGCTCGGTTGGCTCGCCTACGGCGAACCACTGGAGACTGCGCGATTCGTCGGATTCGTCTTGGTGTGGGTCGGGCTCGTCTGCTCGTTCGTCGACACGCTGCGGCGCAGCGAACGCGCCAGACAGGCCTAACGGCGCGTCAGCCAGGCGGAGCGAACGGGTCAGGCCGGCGCAGCGGCGCGCGACATCACGCTGCGCGCCATCGCCTTGTACATCTTTGCCACCGCGTGCATGCGCTTGCGGTCGTGCACCGTCACCGACAGCCGCGCCAATCCGCCGATCACGCCCGACATCGCATCGACCGCGTTGCGCACTCGCAGCGACTCGGGCAACTCGCCGCGCTGCTGGGCTTTCGTGCAGAGTTCGGTGAGAAATTCTTCGTGGCGCGGGCGGAGTCGTGCGAGTGCTTCGCGCAGGTCGGGGTGGTGGCTCGCCTCGGTGACCACGCCGACCACGAACGGCGCCAGCAGCGGATCGTGGTCGCCGAGCTCGAGCATCGTGTCGAGCACCGCGTCGAATTGCGCGACGAACGTAGTCTCGCGCGCGACGGCCGCCTCGAACGCGTCATACACCTTCGCCTGCACGTCTTCGAACACGGCGACAAAGAGACGGTCTTTCGACGGAAAGTAGTGGTAGATCGCCGCAGCGGTGATGCCCGCACCTGCGGCGATCTCGCGGTTGGTGGTGTTGTCATAGCCGCGCGTGGTGAATGCACGTCGAGCCTCGGTGAGGATGCGCTGGCGCGTGTCGCCAGCATCGCTCTGGCACGGGCGCCCGAGACGTCGCTTCATGCCCGAGACACTAAGCCAGTCGTAGCGCGCGCGCCGAGTCGTGGCGACTACAACTCGCGACGCACCAACTCGGCGAGTTCGCGCGGCCGATCACCCTGCACGCTGTGACCCGCACCGTCGACCACGTGCACCACCGAGTCGGGGCGGCGGCGGCGCAACTCGGCTACGTCGGCGTCGTCGACCACGGGCGACACACCGCCGCGCACCAGCGTGAGCGGGCACGGCAAGCGCTCGATCATCTCCCACATGCCGGCTGCCACATGCGTGCCTGGCTCGCGGCGCGGATGGCTGCGCCGGTCGTAGCGCCACACCCAACTGAGATCGTCGAGCTGCCGCGCGTTGTGCAAGATGCCGCGGCGCAGCGACGACTCGCTGCGCGTTGGATTGTGTTCCTTCGTTCGCGCGAGCAAGTCGTCGAAACTGGCGAACGCCTGCGGACCGTTGACGAAATCGGTGATCGCCTTGGCTTTTTCGGGCGTGACACCCGGGGTGATGTCGACCATCATCAGACGCGAAACCAAATCGGGCCGCTGGTACGCGAGCGCGAGCGTGGTGAGGCCGCCGAGCGACATTCCGCACACGAGACGCGCATCGGGTGCGTTCGCCTCGATGATTGGTGCGATGTCGAAGGCCAGCGAGCGCGGCGTGTAGTCGCCGTCGTCGCGCCACGACGAGTGACCGTGCCCGGGCAGGTCGACCACGAGGGCGGGTTCGCCAAGGGCGAGGCACACGGTGTCCCATGTGTGGGCATTCTGCGCGCTGCCGTGCACGAACACGATCTTCGGCGAGGCACTTCCCCACTTCAACGCGCTCACATGACGGCCGTCTTCGAGCACATGCGAGATGCGCGACACCGCGGGCCGCGACGAGACGCCCAGCGAGTATTCCGCGACGTTCTCTGAAAAGAACGAGAACTCGTCGTAGGGAACTTTTGCCATCACTTCATCGTGCCACGCGCACGGGCGCGCTCAGGGTGCCGTCGTGGTGGATGATGCGACGGTGGTCGGCACGTTTGTCGGCACAGTTGTTGTCACCGTCGTCGGCAGCGTGGTCTCTGGCACCGTCGTAGGCACCGTCGTGTACGCCGGGTCGGGCTTGTCGGCCGGCGGCAGCGGCGAGCCGTATTCTTCCGGTTCTTTGATGCCGTCGAATACATACACGCGGTCGCGGAACTGCACGAGCGCGGGGAACACTTGCGCCACCGACATCGGGATGCGCACGCAACCGTGCGACGCGGGCTCGAGCGGCACGAGGATTGCGCCGTGCACCGCGATGCCCTGATTGAAATAGACGGGGTTGTAGAGCGTGCCGAGTTTGGTCTCGCGCGTGCCCGACGAGCGCTTGTAGAAGGTGAAGATTCCCGGCGGCGTCACCGACTCGCCGCAGATGCCGACTTTCAGCGGCTCGCCGAGCGCAATCTGCTCGGGGCTGTCGTTGCCCTCTTCGCCGACGTCGATCGTGACCTCTTCGCACCATGGCTTGCCGTCACCGCTCGACATGTGCGACACCAGCGTCGGAGTGCCGCCGAGAAACGTGACGATCACTTGCTCGGGCAGGTAGATCTCTGCGTGGCGGGCAGTGTCGGCCTGGCGGCGCGGCAGAATTCGCACCTCGTCGCGCATCACGTCCCACATCGCGGGGGTCACGACACCGGTGGCTTGGGCGCGCGGCGTCTTCAGCACGAGCTTTTCGAACGCCCACACCGCCTGCACGGTGGAGCGCCCGAACACGCCGTCGATCGGGCCCGGCGCGAACTTCAGCTCGGCGAGTCGGGACTGCAGCATGCGCACGTCTTCACCGTCGACGCCTTCTTTCAGATCGCGCGAGATGGGCGGCAGCATCGCGGCGACGGTGTTCTGCGTGGTGGAAGTCGTCGCCACGCTGGTCGACGCCTGGTCGGGCGCGCGCTGCTCGAGCACAGCGGCGAGCACGACCATCACGACCATCACGATCGCGCCCGACACCACGAGCACGCGCCCCTGACCCTGCGGTGACGCCACGCCCCTCGACTGCTCCTACTTCTTCGCGGTCGGCGCGATGGCATTCAGCTCGCGGCGCAGGGCGAACGCCTCGCGGAGGATCTTCACGATCACCGACGGCTTCGACAATGTGGAGACTCCGCGCGTGCGCGGAAAATAATCCACCCCGAACTGCACGATCGGATGACCGAGTTTCTTGGCGCGCACGATCAACTCAGCGTCGATGAACGAGCCCTCGCTCTTCAGCGTGATGTCGCGGAAGATCGACGCGCGGCACACCTTGAACGCGAAGTTCACGTCGCGTACGCGCACGCCGTAGAGCACGCGCACGAGCAGGTTGTAGAACGCGGAATACACGACGCGCACGAGCCCTTCGTCGGTGCGGTCGAAGCGGTAGGCGCTCACGACGTCGGCTTCGTACTGTCGCAGCAGGCGGAGCGCCTTGTGCAACTCGCGCATGTCGAAGGGCAGGTCGGCGTCGGTGTACACGATCACGTCGCCAGTCGCCGCGGCGAACCCCGACTTCATCGAACCGCCCAGCTTGCGATTGGTCGGATGATGCACCACGCGCACACGCCGGTCGGCTGCGGCGGCCTCGTCGGCGAGGCGCGGCGTTGCATCGGTGGAAGCGTCGTTGACGATGATGAGCTCGTAGTCGCCGATCTCGCCCGACGCCATCAGTTCGCGTGCCACGTCGTGCCCGGCGTTCAGCGCACGGTTGATGTACTGCTCCTCGTTCCACATCGGGAAAAACACGGACAGTTTCTCGAAGTGCGCCACCGCGATTCAGGCTACGAGCGAGCACCCCGCCCGATTTCGCGACGGTTGCTCAGTACCCTTGATTTGGTGAACGCAACGCCCGCACGACCGTGGCGCGCGCTCGCCACCGTGAGTTGGGTCGGCATCCTGTTTTGTCAGGTCGCCGTGGCCGTGACCAGCCGCAACATCGGCAAGTCCGCGTGGTGGCTCGGCCCCGAGTCGAACCCGCAGTTTCCGCTCGTGTGGAGCATTCCCTTCGTCGTCACGATCATCGCGCTCGTCGCAACGCAACGACCACGAAAATACACCGTCGCGATTCACGCGGTGTGCGTGGTGTTGCTCGCCGCGATCGCGACCGGCGACTTGAACGACTCCCCCGGAGTCGCAGTGCTGCAATACGGCGTCGCATTGATCGCGCTGCTCACCACGTTCGTGTCGCTGGCGGCCCGACCGTGACCTCGGTGACCGGCAGCCCGACCGTGATCTCGGTGACCGCACCATGACCCGTGTGCTCACGTCGCTGCCCGTCGGTGAACGGGTCGGCCTCGCGTTCTCGGGCGGCCTCGACACTTCTGCCGCCGTCGCGTGGATGAAGTCGAAGGGTGCGATTCCGTGCGCGTACACCGCCGACTTGGGCCAACCCGACGAACCCGACCTCGACGACGTCGCGAAGCGCGCGAAACAATACGGCGCGTCGGTTGCGCGCGTCGTCGATTGCGTCGAACAACTCGTGCACGAAGGACTCGTCGCCCTGCAGTGCGGCGCTTTCCACATCTCCACCGCTGGCAAGACGTATTTCAACACCACGCCGCTCGGCCGTGCGGTCACCGGCACGCTGCTCGTGCGCGCGATGCGCGACGACAAGGTCGACATCTGGGGCGACGGCAGCACCTACAAGGGCAACGACATCGAGCGCTTCTATCGATACGGTCTGCTCGCCAACCCGGCGCTGCGCATCTACAAGCCGTGGCTCGACGCCGCGTTCGTCTCCGAGCTCGGCGGGCGCGCCGAGATGAGTGCGTTTCTCGCCAAACACAAGTTGCCGTATCGCGACAGCGCAGAAAAGGCGTACTCCACCGACGCCAACATCTGGGGCGCCACGCACGAGGCGAAGTCGCTCGAGGAGCTGTCTAGTTCTATGCACATCGTCGCGCCGATCATGGGCGTCGCGCACTATGACCCGAAGGTGCGCATCGACGCTGAAGAAGTGCGCGTGCGCTTCCACGAAGGTTGGCCGGTGGCGCTCAACGGACGCGAGTTCACGTCGAAAGTCGACCTCGTGCGCGAAGCAAACACCATCGGCGGTCGCCACGGCTTGGGCATGAGCGACCAAATCGAGAACCGCATCATCGAAGCCAAGAGCCGCGGCATCTACGAAGCGCCCGGACTCGCGTTGCTGCACATCGCTTACGAACGACTCGTCACCGCGATTCACAACGAGAACACGCTGGAGAACTACCACCAGATGGGCCGACGACTCGGCCGCTTGCTCTACGAAGGCCGCTGGTTCGACCCGCAGTCGCTGATGCTGCGCGAGTCGCTGTCGCGCTGGGTCGGCACGCTCGTGTCGGGCGAGGTGACGCTCCAGTTGCGGCGCGGCGACGACTACACCATTCTCGACACGACCGGCGACAACATCACCTACGCGCCGGAGCGACTCAGCATGGAGCGTGTCGAAGATGCCGCGTTCGGCCCGCTCGACCGCATCGGTCAGCTGACCATGCGCAATCTCGACATCGACGACACGCGCGACAAACTCGACGCATACCGCAACTCGGGCACGCTCGGCCCCGGCGGGCTCACCGAACTCGAATAGTCACGCGGCGCACGCAGTTGCGGTGCGCGCTGTCGCAATTCGTCTGTTCACGCCCCCAGCACGGCGAAGCCCAACGCTCTGCCGGCCACTGCTTGGCGAACGTCAAAAGTGACAAATCGAAGCGAAGGTATCCGCAATCGCTGCGCACAAGCGAGATGTACCGCATCAAGCGAACGAACACTCAGTGCTGCAGCGATGTCGGCGGCAGACTGCCAAGTGATGGCATCGGGGAGCACCATCGCCATTCGCTCGATGTCGTCGTGAACCACCTGCAGCGCTGACGTCAGTTCGTTTCCGTGCAAGAGCTGAGAGAGTGCCCGCCGAACCTCGACGACGGTCAGCCAGCTCGTGGCCAGCACCTCGTCGGCATCGATGAGAGAGATCGCAAACTCCGAATCAGGCTCGCTGACATATCTCTTGAGAAGTGCACTTGAGTCGACATACGTCGTCATCCGCCACGGTCCTCTCCTACGACGTCAAGAGATCTGCGAGAACCCTTCAGCTTGAGTGGCGGGTTCAATTTTCCGCGCTTCGAAGCCGGAGTAATCCAACCCTCTTCGACCCCAAGCGCCATCTGATCACCGCCAGGAATTGCGATGATGAACGCCTTGGGAACCCCTCGGTCGGTCACCACAACAAGTTCACCCTTGGCCGCTCGGTCGAGGTACTCGGAGAGATTTTGCTTGAGTTCTCGCACACCGACGTTCATGTATCTACATTAACAATCAATGTAGATATCTTGTACTAGACGCTCGATTGAGCCCGCAACTGACGTGAAACGAGCTTTCCCGTGTCATCGATCGACGACACGAACCACGAGCTCCTCACCTATCGAAACCTGGGCACGTACGAGCCGTGAGCGATTGCTGAACTTCAAGATCAGCGCCTTGCACGCAGCCGCGCCCCAACACCTTCGTTGCCTGACGAGTTAGGTTCATGAGATGACTCCACAACTGGGCATCGCGAGTCGCTGGCTTGCAGTGGTGTTGTCACTGGCTATCTGCACGGGATCTGCGGCAGCTCACGCAGCGAGTTTGGATCCTCAGGTGTCCGTGGGCGGCAAGTGCCAAAGAGCCGGCCAGACACGAAAAGCACAAGGAGTCGTGTTCGTGTGTCAGAAAAGCGGCAACCGACTGACGTGGACCAAGCGTGCCGCCAGCTCGGGAACGGGCTCCGCCACCACTTCGACTACAACCACGTCAACCGTCGGCGGAACCTCTGCCTCAAACGCCGCTTGCAAACTTCCGGTCGCAGATGGACGAGGCGATGTCTCGATTGGTGGCTGGCCCAGAATCTCGGAGCGCGGCAAGACCACAGGCACAGTGGTCGCCACGGTGATCATGGTTGACTTTTCGGACGCACCAGCAACCATGACTCCCCAGGCAGCCTTCGCCAAAATCAGCGGTGCAACAGCGACATTCAGCGAGATGTCCTACGACCGCATGAACTATGCGTTCAACCCTCAATACAAGTGGTATCGCATGAGTCGCCCATCAACGCACTACGCGCCGCTGAACGCATCGTTTGTGTCTCATCGTGAATACATCAGAGAGGCGACAGCACTCGCTGATCCCGATGTGAATTTCAGCGCCACCGACAGCCTCGTGATTCTGGCCAACCCAGACGCCCGCGGATTGGGTATGGCCGGACCGGCATTCTCTCCAATCAACGGGAACGGCGTGACTCTCGACGGTAGGTACATCTCAAATGGCGCGACTTCGGCATTTGACCTCAACAGCTGGAGATCGATCTGGTTGAACCACGAGATAACTCACACGCTTGGCCTCGTCGATTTCTACGCGTTCACTCGCGAGAACTCCAACAACCCTTACGACGGACATAGATATGTGGGGGAATTCAGCTACATGGGACTCTCGAGTTTCGACGGCAATGCCCCGAGCCTGTTTGCGTTCGAGCGATGGAACCTCGGCTGGCTGGACGACTCTCAGATCGTCTGCACTTCAGCCAAGGAGATTACGCAACTCATTACTCCGGTGCAGACAGCAGGTGGAGTGAAGGCGGTTATCGTGCCGCTGAGTTCCACCAAGGCACTCGTGGTCGAGAGTCGCCGGGCGATTGGTCTCGACAGCAGAATCGCCAAGTCGGGCGCGCTCGTGTACACCGTCGACTCGAGCGTGCAGTCTGGTTATGGCCCGGTGCGAGTGTTCCCGAATGCCGTTGCAACTGATCCGCGTTTTCTTCAAGCGCCGCGAGCAAACGGCGAGAGCGTCACAGTCGACGGAATCACCGTGAGGGTCACGAACGCTTCAAGCAGCGGCGACACCGTACTGATCACTCGACCGTAGTTGCGAATTTCTTAGGTAGCGCGGAGCGCGTCAGGCGTTGACGATCGCCTGCACCAACCCGGCGACGAGCGCCGCACGCTCGGGCATGAGGTCGAGCCGCACGTGCTCGGTTTCGGCGTGCGCACCGGCACCGACGGCGCCAAGGCCGTCGAGCGTGCGCACACCGACGGCAGCGGTGATGTTGCCGTCGCTGCCGCCGCCGACCGCGACGCCTTGCAGTCCTGCAATGCCGTAGTCGTGCGCGACTCGTTCAGCGACGCCGAACAATTCCTTGGTCATCTTTTCGTGCATCGGCGGACGATTGAGCCCGCCCGACACCGTGACCGTCGCACCTGGCAACGTCGCAGAGAGCCGCGACATCTCGCGCTCGAGACGATCTTTCTCTTCGGGAATCACGCAACGCACATCGACAGCAATCGTCGCCGAGTCGGGCACCACGTTGTCGGCGGTGCCGGCTTTCGCGACGGTCGGAGTCACGGTGGTGCCGAGCTCGGGCTTGGCGAGGGCGGCGATGCGCGGCACTTGGTGCGCGAGTTCGACGAGCGCGTTGATGCCCTTCTCGGGCTCGAGCCCCGCGTGCGCCGCACGACCCGCGATGCTCACGACGAACGTGCCCGTGCCTTTGCGTGCGATCTTCAGCGCACCACCGTCGGCGCTCGGCTCGAGCACCAACACGGCTCCGGCAGCCTTGGCGCGCTCTTCGAGCAGTGCGCGCGACGCGTGAGATCCGACTTCTTCGTCGGCGGTGATCAAGATTTCGGTGTGCCACCACTCCTTCACCGCAGCCACGCCGTAGATCGCCTGCACGATTCCGGCTTTCATGTCGAAGATGCCAGGACCGCGACCGATGTTGCCCTCGCGCGTGAATGGGCGGCGCGCCACGGTACCGCGCGGAAACACGGTGTCGTGGTGACCGACGATGAGCACCTTGGTGTCGTCACTGCCCTTCCAGTGCACGTGCGGGCCGCGGTCGGATGCGATGATCGTCGGCGGCTTGCCGAGCACGCGCGTCATGAGGTCGGCAAGAAAGTGCGCGCTGCGCTCGAGACAATCGAGCTCGAGCGAGGGTGACTCGACGTTCACGAATTTCTCGAGGTCGGCGATCATCGCGTCGCGTTGCGCGTCGAGGGCCGCCCGCACTTCGGCCGCGCCGCGGTGGTCGTTCTCGCCGAGAGGCATGCGCCCTCATTCTGTCGGAGTGCCCGGGGCGGGAGTCGAACCCACACGACGATTTCTCGTCAGGGGGGTTTAAG
>VFQS010001050.1_pt1 | contig 26838 bp, 24 predicted proteins | sample 3512361 | NCBI WGS metagenome assembly VFQS01 (sample SAMN10412375, study PRJNA504923) | tailings metagenome | isolation source: Relicate 1 Philex TSF3 active mining | place: Philippines
CTTGCCAGTTTAGGCGTACCTGCCATCTATCGCAGCCAAGCCAGCATGGCACCGGGCGTCAAGGTACGCATGGGAACCAAGGCCTTGCCCCACGCAGGCATTGGCGTGCCGGCCTATGCGTGGAGCACCTCGCCGCTGCGCCGCTATACAGATTTGGTCAATCAGTGGCAGATCATTGCCTGCGCCAAACACGGTGCCACGGCCGCGTTGGCAGCGCCCTTCAAACCCAAAGACGCGCAACTGTTTGCCATCATCAGTGCCTTTGATGCGGCCTACACCGCCTACAACGCTTACCAATCAGGCATGGAACGTTTCTGGACTTTGCAGTTCCTGCAACAAGAAAATATCACTGAGGTGGTGGCCATCTTGGTCAAGGAAATGGCGGGGGGCAGCTGGTTGGTGCGTGCCGACAATTTGCCACTCATGCTTAGCGTGATGGGTGCATCTGGCTTGATGCGTGGGGACAAAGTCAAGGTGAAATTGGGCACTGTCGATGCCATGGCGCTAGATGTCAGCGGCACCGTGCTTGAAAAAATCATGGATGACAATGCCGAAATGCAAAATGATGATGCAGGCCTTGATGAGGCCATGGAAGAGCTGGATGAAGCCGCCTCAGGCCCCATCGCCATCGCCCTGAACGTCAATGAGGCGCCTACAGAAGATTGAGCTCCATGCCAACGCCCACCTTGCCTTTTTCTGCACGCACCTCACATCGCACCCTGATCTGGGCGCTGGGGCTGTCGGCGTTGTTGCATGCAGGCTTGCTGACCCTAAAATGGGCCGCGCCCGCTACCTTTGATCGCCTCTTTGACACCAACACTTTAGAAGTGGTCTTGGTCAACTCGCGCAGCGCCAATGCCCCCGATAAACCGATGGCCTTGGCGCAAGTTAATTTGGCGGGCGGTGGACAAGTGCCTGGATTGAGCATGCAAAGCAGTCCCATCAGCGCTTACAAAAACGATCAAAGTGGCCAAGAACTTCAGCAAGTTGAGAAAAAAATTGAGGCACTCAAAAGCGAACAAGTGCGTCTCTTGCAACAACTCCAACAAGAATTGTCGCAACTCAACAGTCAAAGCCCTGCGACAAACAACGATGGCAAAGCAGACGCTTTGAATGAGCGCAAGCATCAACTTTCGAGTCAGTTGGCGCAGATTGAAAAGCAAACACAGGCCTTGCAAGGCGGACCTAAAAAGCGCTACATCGGACCCGCCACGCAAGAGGTCTCATTTGCCCGCTATTACGACAAATTGCGCCGCAGCATCGAAATCACGGGCACCGAAAATTTCCCGCAAGCAGCAGGCGAAAAACTCTATGGCAGCCTCACCATGGTGATTACCTTGGATGCGCAAGGCCGTGTCTTGAGCACTGAAATTGCCAGCCCTTCCGACAAACCATTGCTTGACAAACGAGCACAAGCCATCGTGCGAGGTGCCTCGCCCTTTGAAGCATTCACGCCAGACATGAAGCGCCAAGCCGACCAACTGGTGGTGGTGTCACGCTTTCACTTTGCGCGCGATGAAAAGCTCGAAACCCAAATGTTGGCACCTCAAACCAATACCTCCACCTCTCGCTCAACCACTGTTCAGCGAACCCCTTAACGGACTCTTGCATGGACACGTACTGCGTATTTGGCCACCCCATTGAACACAGCAAATCGCCTTGGATTCATGCGCGCTTTGCACAATTGACGGGTCAAACTTTAACTTACAGCAAAACGCTTGTGCCCTTAGATGGCTTTGCCAAAACTCTGCAAAGCTTTCAAGCCCAAGGCGGTAAGGGCTGTAACGTCACCCTGCCTTTTAAAAACGAGGCTGCTGCGCTGGCAACCCATTGCAGTCCGCGTGTGAGTTTGGCGCAAGCGTGCAATACCTTGAAGTTTGACGGGCAAGAAATCTTTGGCGAAAACACAGACGGTCTGGGCTTGGTCAATGATTTGGTGCGCAATGCAGGCTGTCACTTGCAAGGCAAAAGTTTGCTGCTGATTGGCGCTGGCGGCGCGGCTGCCGGCGTTCTTGGCCCTTTGCTTTGTGAAAAGCCAAGGCAAATTTATGTGGCCAACCGCACACACAACAAGGCAATCCAACTGGTCAAGCGCCATGCAGCATTGGCGCTGGCAGAAGGGGTTGAGTGTCTGGCCTTTGATTTGCAACACGAAGTCATTCACAGTCAATCATTTGATGTGGTGATCAATGCTTCTAGCAGCAGTTTGCAGCAAGGCGAGTTGCCTGTGCCCGCCAGTGTGCTCAGTCGTCATGGCATGGCTTGCGATTTAATGTACGGACCTGCTAGTCAAGGCTTCATGGATTGGGCTCGCTCTAACGGCGCTGAAGCCCGCGATGGACTTGGCATGTTGGTGGAGCAAGCCGCCGAGTCATTCCAATTGTGGCGCGGCGTGCGACCGCCGACTGCACCTGTGTTGGCTGAGCTGAGGGCCTTGTTGGCAAAGTCCTGATCGGCATCGGATCTAGCCATATCAAGCTTTGTACACTGACAGCTTATGCGCAACATCTTCAATGCACTCAAACAATGGCTTTTCTTGCTGTTGGGCGGTTTTTTGATCTTGCAATTATTTTTTGTAGGCCGCGTTGCCTTCATGGGTCTGGTCGATCCTTCTTCCACCGCTTTTGAGCGATCTCAAGCGTGGCAGATGGTCAAAAGCCAAAGTGCTTTCAAGTGGCGGCAAACCTGGACCGCCTCAGATCAAATTGCCAAAAACCTTCAACGCGCCGTTTTGGCTGCTGAAGACAGTGGCTTCAAAAGCCACAACGGCATTTGGTGGGATTCCATTGAAAAAGCCTGGCGCAAAAATGCCAAGGCAGAAGCCAAACTAGAAGCACAAGCTGCGCAGAAAAAAACCGGCAAAGCAGTTGCACCCAAAATAGTGGGCGGCTCCACCATCACGCAGCAGCTGGCCAAAAACTTGATGCTCAGTGGCGAACGCACGCTCATTCGCAAAGCCCAAGAATGGGTCATCACCTTGGCCCTAGAAAGCTTTTTGTCCAAACCTCAAATCTTGACGCTCTACCTCAATCACGTAGAGTGGGGCCGAGGTGTGTTTGGGGCAGAAGCAGCAGCACGTCATTATTTTCAAAAACCCGCAAGCCAACTCAGTGCTTGGGAAGCCGCCCGCTTGGCAGTCATGCTGCCACGCCCACGGTATTTTGAAAAGTTGCCACAATCTGCTTATCTGAGTGACCGTGCGCAAACCATCATGGCGCGCATGAACGATGTCGCCTTGCCTTAACGAAAGCAGGAAACAGATCTCATGAGAATTCTTGGCATTGACCCCGGTCTCCAAACTACAGGCTTTGGGGTGATTGATGTCGAAGGTTCCAAACTTTCGTATGTGGCCAGTGGCGTCATTCGAACCGACAAAGTTCAACAAGGCAATTTACCCAATCGCTTGAAGGTGATCTACGACGGCATCGTCGAAATTAACCAACGCTACCAACCCAATGCAGCCTCGGTTGAAATTGTGTTTGTGAACGTCAACCCGCAGGCCACCTTGCTGTTGGGTCAAGCACGTGGCTGCTGCGTGACAGCCTTGGTCACTTGCAATTTGACAGTGGCAGAGTACACCGCATTGCAAATGAAGAAAGCGATCACTGGGCATGGCCGTGCAGCCAAGTCGCAAATTCAAGAGATGGTGAAGCGCATGCTCAAGTTGCCTTCAGTGCCTGGACCCGATGCAGCCGACGCGTTGGGCTTGGCCATTACCCATGCGCATGCCAGTCCCTCCATGAACAAGCTGGCAGCTTTGGATGTGCTCAATCGCAAAACTCACGGCATGTACCGCGATGGCCGAAGCCATTGAATTTCAGTGGCGCGATGAAGGCGTTACCATGCGGTCACGTTTGGCCAAATCGGGAAAGACTTTGACGGCAGCGAGGGCCACACCTACCGTTGCCAAACCGCCAAAGACCACAGAGCCCACCGGACCCCACATAGACGCTGTGGCGCCCGATTCAAACTCACCCAATTGGTTGGATGCACCAATGAAGATGGAATTCACAGCAGCCACACGGCCACGCATATTTTCGGGTGTTTCTAACTGAAGCAACGTCAGGCGCGTCACGACGCTGACGTTGTCGGCGGCACCTGCCACCATCAAGGCCAACATCGACAAGACAAAGTGCGTGGAAATGCCAAACACAAAATTGGCCAGGCCAAAAACAGCCACCGCGATCAGCATCCATCGACCGACGCGCCGCTCGATAGGCCACTGTGTCAGTACCGCAGCCATGATCAGCGCACCAACGGCTGGTGAAGAACGCAGAAGGCCCAGCCCTTCGGGCCCTGTATGCAAAATGTCTTTGGCGTAAATAGGAAGGAGTGCCGTGACGCCTCCCAACAATACGGCAAACAAATCTAACGCGATGGCACCCAACAATACTTTGTGATGCCACACAAAGTGAGCGCCTGCCAACACGCTACGCAAGTCGGCAGCTGCTTTGGAAGGCTTGTGTTCGTAACGAACCGACAACGCCAATAGAAAAGCCATGAACAAAAATGCAGCACATGTGGCGTAGACAGAATTGACGTGCAACGCATACAAAATACCACCCAAGGCAGGGCCGCTGATCACAGCCGTTTGAACCCCCGTAGAGCTCAAGGCCACCGCGCGTTGCAGCAAAGGTGCAGGTACCAAGTGCGGTGTCAGGGCTTGTTGTGTGGGCATTTGAAAGGCTCTGACCATGCCCAAAATAGCCGATGTCAAAAGCACCAACTCACGGGTAACTTGATCGGCTGCAGTGCCCCACATCAGCAAGCCCGCCACTGCCGTTTGAACCAACATGCAGGTGGCATAAATATGCACCTTGTGAAATCTGTCAACAATTTGGCCAGCAGGCAACGTCAGAATGAGCGCGGGTACAAACTGAAACAAACCCACCAAACCCAAGTCCCAAGCGCTTCCCGTGATGTCGTACATGTGCCACGCCAAGGCCACCATCAGCATTTGGGTTGCCAAGATGCCCGCCAAACGAGCCAACCAAAAACGCACAAAAGGTTGGTGCGACAGCAAGTCGCGCAGCGACGACTGAGCAACCGTATTCATCGGGTTAATTTACCAGGCACGCACAGGCAGTGCAAAACCGGCCGGTGCTTTTTTCACATCGTCAAAGCTGACAATTTCATAGGCATCGGGTTGATCCAGGAGTGCTCTCAACAACTGATTGTTCATGGCATGCCCTGAACGGAAGGCGGTGTAACTGGCAATGAACGGTTTGCCAATGATGTACAAGTCGCCCATGGCATCTAGAATTTTGTGTTTGACAAACTCATCGTCGTATCGCAAACCATCGCTGTTCAAAACTTTGTAGTCGTCCATCACAATGGCATTGTCAAGACCGCCACCCAGAGCCAAACCGTTGGATCGCAACATTTCCACATCTTTGGTAAAGCCAAAGGTACGCGCGCGCGCAATGTCTCGGGCATACACATCGCGTCCCATGTCAAACACCACTTGTTGGCCTGTTGAGTCGACCGCAGGATGCTGAAAATCAATTTCAAAACTTAGGCGATAGCCATCGTAGGGTTCGAGTTTGGCCCACTTAACGTTTTCACCCTGCCCCTCTCGCACTTCGACTGTTTTGAGAACGCGGATGAATTTTTTGGGTGCTTTTTGCAGCTCAATGCCAGCGCTTTGGAGCAGAAATACAAAGGAAGATGCCGAGCCATCCAAAATCGGCACTTCTTCTGCAGTGATGTCGATGATGAGGTTGTCGATGCCCAAGCCAGCGCAGGCCGACATCAAGTGTTCAACCGTGTGAACCTTGGCTTGACCGCTTGAAATGGTAGACGCCAAGCGCGTGTCAGTGACGCTGAGTGCATTGATGTGAATGTCAACGGGTTCGGCCAAATCGACGCGGCGAAATACGATGCCTGTATCGACAGGTGCTGGCCGCAGGGTGAGTTCCACCCTTTGACCGCTGTGCAAACCCACACCCACAGCCTGGGTGAGGGTTTTGAGGGTTCGTTGTGCAAGCATGACCTGATTTTAAATTTTCAAGGCCAAGCTTGCACAAAGAGGGTTTTGGCGACCCACTGAGAGGCGACTGACTGAACGTCAGTCTGCTTGCTTGCGCAAGAAGGCTGGAATTTCGATGTCGTCCATGCCAGCCGAGGCCATGCCGTCCACTTTGGCCGCTGCTTGTGTGCGGTTGGTGCGCCACACGCTAGGTGTATTCAAACGGCCATAGTCACCACCCAAGGCTGGGCTTTGTGCGCCCAATGTAGGCAGGGTGCTGTCTTGCGTGTCAATGGTGAAAGGCACGTTGTCGGTACCTGTACGCAGAACTTGCAAGGGAGGTGCTGTACGGCGTGCGCCTTGGCTAGACAAGCCCGTGGCCACCACAGTGACGCGAATTTCGTCGCCCAGGCTTTCATCGTAAGCCGTACCGTAAATGACGTGAGCGCTTTCGGAAGCGTAAGCGCGGATGGTGTTCATCGCTTGCTTGGATTCGCTCAATTTGAGTGAACCTTTGGCAGCGCTGATCAAGACCAACACGCCTTTGGCACCCGACAAATCGATACCTTCTAGCAAGGGGCAAGCCACAGCTTGCTCGGAGGCAATGCGTGCACGGTCAGGGCCGCTGGCGGAGGCAGTGCCCATCATGGCTTTGCCAGGTTCGCCCATCACAGTGCGCACGTCTTCAAAGTCGACGTTCACATGACCCGGCACATTGATGATCTCGGCAATACCACCCACGGCATTTTTGAGCACGTCATTGGCGTGCGCAAAGGCTTCGTCTTGGGTCATGTCTTCGCCGCCAGGCAATTCCATCAACTTTTCATTGAGCACCACGATCAATGAGTCGACGTTGGCTTCGAGTTCGGCCAAACCTGCCTCAGCGCTTTGCATGCGACGGCCACCTTCGAAGTCGAAGGGCTTGGTCACCACACCCACCGTCAGGATGCCCATTTCTTTGGCAACGCGTGCAATGACAGGTGCTGCGCCTGTGCCTGTGCCGCCGCCCATGCCCGCTGTGATGAACAGCATGTGCGCGCCTTCAATGGCGGCGCGAATGTCATCGATGGCTTCTTCGGCTGCATCGCGGCCTTTTTCGGGTTTGCTGCCAGCACCCAAACCGGTGTGACCCAATTGAATGAAGCGGTGCGCTGCACTGCGTGCCAACGCTTGCGCATCGGTGTTGGCGCAAATGAATTCAACGCCTTGAACGTTGCGCTCGATCATGTGCTCGACAGCGTTGCCGCCACCACCACCCACGCCGATCACTTTGATCTGCGTTCCTTGGTTGAACTCTTCGACTTGGATCATTTCAATGCTCATGGTGCTCTCCTAAAACTGTTGCAGTTGCCAAAATATTGATTTTTGAAAATTTTATTTTTGTGGGGTGAAGTGAGATTCAACATCGCCGATGCGGACTCCCCCTTGCCAAGTAAAGTTTGCGCCAATCCATCAGAAGTTACCCACGATGAAATCTTTAAAGCGAGTGAAGGCGTTGTTCATGGAACCCTTCTTCTGCGAAACTTTGAAACCCCGCAAGCGTGCCAAGCGGGCTTCTTCCATGAGGCCCATCACGGTGGCCACGCGCGGTTGACTGACCATGTCAGACAACGCGCCGTTGTATTTGGGAACGCCGCGGCGCACGGGCTTTAAGAAGATGTCTTCGCCCAACTCGACCATGCCGGGCATGACCGCGCTACCGCCCGTCAGCACAATGCCCGAAGACAAGACTTCTTCGTAACCTGATTCACGGATGACTTGCTGAACGAGTGAGAAAATTTCTTCGACACGCGGCTCAATGACGCCTGCCAAGGCTTGCTTGGACAACATGCGCGGTGCGCGATCACCCAAGCCAGGCACTTCCACTTGTGCTTCTGGATCGGCCAACAATTGTTTGGCACATCCGCTTTCGACTTTGATATCTTCTGCGTCTTTGGTGGGCGTACGCAGTGCCATGGCAATGTCGCTGGTGATCAGGTCGCCAGCAATTGGAATGACTGCGGTGTGACGAATGGCGCCATTGGTAAAAATAGCGACGTCGGTGGTACCTGCACCAATGTCCACACAGGCTACGCCCAACTCGCGCTCATCTTCTGTCAACACAGCCAAGCTAGATGACAAGGGGTTGAGCAGCAATTGATCAACTTCAAGTCCACAACGTCGCACACACTTGATGATGTTTTCTGCAGCGCTTTGAGCGCCGGTCACAATGTGCACCTTGGCTTCAAGGCGCATGCCACTCATGCCAATAGGCTCTTTCACATCTTGGCCATCGATCACAAACTCTTGCGGAGCCACCAACAACAAACGCTGGTCTGTAGAAATGTTAATGGCACGTGCTGTTTCGACGACTCGGGCCACATCGGCCGGCGTCACCTCTTTGTCTTTGACGGCCACCATGCCACTGGAATTGAGGCCGCGAATATGACTGCCAGTAATACCCGTGTTGACGCGCGTAATTTTGCAATCCGCCATCAACTCGGCTTCTTTTAAAGCTTGCTGAATACTTTGAACCGTCGCGTCAATGTTGACCACCACACCACGCTTTAAACCGTTGCCTGGCGCCACACCCATGCCAGCCAGTTTTAACTCACCACCTGGCATGACCTCGGCAACGACGACCATGACTTTGGACGTACCAATGTCGAGACCGACCACCAAATCTTTGTACTCTTTTGCCATATGTTCAACCGTTCTTGTCTAAATCTCTACCGATCAGGGTTTCTTCAACCCATCTACTGCCAAAGTACTGACGCCTCGCAACCTCAAGGCATAGCCATTCTCGTAGCGCAAATCTGCTGATAACAATGACGTTGCTGTGCGGTTGTAGCGCGATGCAACTTGGGTCAATGTTTTGAAAAATACGTGAAGACGTTCACTGATTTCTTGTTGCGTGCCTTGACCCAACTCGATCACTGCACCTGAATCTAATTGCAGCGTCCAGCTACCACGTTGGCTTAATTCCAACTTGTCAATCGTCATGTCCATTGGGTCAAACTTTGGCTTGAGAAATTTGTACATCTCTAAGACAAAGATTCAGGATCGACATCGTCTGCACTGACCTCAAAAACCGTACCTTCTTTGCTCAAAAACTTGCCATCGCCTTCGGTTGCCCACTGGGCCACTGGGAAAAACTCTTCGAGCGTGACATTCAACCGATTGGGAAACTCGCGTCGCACCAAGGCTGAACGAATCCAAGGAATTTGCTCAAATGCTTGCCGAGCTTGCATCAGGTTCAAGGTAAAGAAATTGCCTGTGAGCTGGGGCAATACATTGGCACGCAGGGTGACAGCATTGCTGTGTGTCACATTGCCGCGCACCGTAATGCCCTGAATTGAAAACGCAGGGTGACGCAGCAACCAACCAATGCCACTGGCAACACACACGATGAATGCCAAAACAAACATCAATGATGCCGTCCACTGCATCAAGCGCACATCCATGGGCAAGGTCATTGGCTTTTTCATGCCACATCCTTGAGCGGTTCAGCATGCGCATGCTCTAGACCAGCATCAGCCAACAAGTGCATGCACAAACTTTCGTAATCCATGCCTGCAGCGCGAGCCGACATCGGCACCAATGAATGACCGGTCATGCCAGGCGATGTGTTGATTTCAAGCAGATAAGGCTGACGTGTTTGCGCATCAATCATGACATCCACACGGCCCCAGCCTTTGCAGCCCAACACTTGATAGGCCTTGACCACCAGCGCTTGAATGGCTTTCTCTTCTGCCTCTGGCAAACCGGATGGCACCAGGTATTGCGTATCGTCCGTGAAGTATTTGTTTTGGTAGTCGTAATTGCCAGCCGGTGCCACGATGCGAATCACAGGCAATGCCTGCGCTGTATCACCTTCACCCAAAACAGGACACGTGACTTCATCGCCTGCGATGAACTGCTCGCACAATACATCGGTATCACAGGCTGCCGCTGCTTGCAAGGCTTGAGCAAATTCGCTTGCTTGTGTCACTTTGGCCACGCCAATGGAAGAGCCTTCACGTGCGGGCTTGACGATGAGTGGCAAGCCCAAAGTTTGCAACACATGGGTTTGAGTTTTTTCGCCTAGATCGTGTTGCTTGAGAAGCACGTAGCGAGGCGTGGGCACATTCTCGGACAACCACACACGCTTGGTCATGGTTTTGTCAATGGCAATGCTGGAGGCCATCACACCAGAACCGGTGTAGGGAATGCCCAACAATTCGAGCGCACCTTGAACGGTGCCATCTTCCCCAAAGCGTCCATGCAAGGCAATGAAGCAACGCTGGAAACCTTCTTTTTTGAGATCGGCCAAATCACGTTGGGCAGGATCGAAAGCATGCGCATCGACGCCTTGCTTGCGCAGCGCATCGAGCACACCTTGACCGGACATGAACGAAATTTCTCTTTCGGCCGACTGACCGCCCATGAGCACGGCCACTTTGCCAAAATTTGGAGCAGTGTGACTCATGCCGCACCTCCCATTTTTTGCACTTGGGCTGGTACTGCGCCGATGGAGCCGGCACCCATGCAAATGACGATGTCACCGTCTTTTGCATTGTCAAAAATAGCCTGCGCCATGCCCTCAATTTTATCGATAAAAACGGGCTCAATTTTACCGACAACACGCAAAGCGCGAGATAAAGATCGACCATCGGCTGCCACGATGGGGGCCTCGCCAGCGGCATAAACTTCAGACAACAAAACGGTGTCTGCGCCTTGGCTGATCACACGTACAAAATCTTCAAAACAATCGCGGGTTCGGCTGTATCGATGTGGCTGAAATGCCAGCACCAATCGACGGCCAGGAAAGGCGCCGCGAGCAGCTGCCAAAGTGGCAGCCATCTCCACAGGATGATGACCATAGTCATCGATCAACGTGAAGCTGCCTGGCTTTTCAAGCAGTTTCACTTCACCATAACGTTGGAAACGGCGGCCCACACCTTTGAAATAGGTCAATGCACGTTGTACTGCTTGATCGTCTACGCCCAGTTCGACAGCCACTGCAACGGCCGCCAACGCATTCAGCACATTGTGCTCACCTGGTAAATTGAGGACCACCTGAAGATCAGGCAAGGTCACGCCATTTCTACGCTCAACCGTAAAGTGCATTTGGCCGTTTTCAGCGCGCACATTGACAGCTCTGACTTGCGCACCTTCTTGCAGTCCATACGTGGTCACGGGTCTTGCCAACTGATCTTGAATGCTGCGCACGCCAGGGTCATCGCTGCACAAAATGGCGGTGCCGTAAAAGGGCATGCGGTGCAAAAACTCGACAAAGGCTGCTTTTAACTTTTCAAAGTCATGCCCATAGGTTTCCATGTGGTCGGCGTCGATGTTGGTCACCACGGCCATCACAGGCAATAAATTCAAGAAAGATGCGTCTGATTCATCGGCTTCTACCACGATGTAATCGCCAGTTCCCAATTTGGCATTGGTGCCTGCACTGTTCAAGCGCCCCCCAATGACAAAAGTTGGATCTAGGCCACCTTCAGCCAACACACTGGCCACCAAACTGGTGGTTGTGGTTTTTCCATGTGTACCTGCAATGGCCACACCTTGCTTCATGCGCATCAATTCGGCCAGCATCACCGCGCGGGGCACCACAGGAATGTGACGGGCCCGCGCCACCAAGACTTCGGGGTTGTCGGCTTTAACCGCAGTAGACGTGACCACGGCATCGGCCCCTTGCACATTGTCTGCGCTGTGGCCCACATAAGTTTGAATGCCCAAATCGGCCAAGCGGCGCAAGGTGCTGCTGTCTGACAAATCAGAACCTGAAATGGTGTAACCCAAGTTCAGTAAAACTTCGGCAATGCCGCTCATACCAGCGCCGCCGACGCCGATGAAATGAATGTGACGAATGGCGTGTTTCATGCGGCCAAGGCCTCGCAAGCTGCCACCACATCTTGGGTGGCATGGGTCTTCTTCAAAGCCCATGCTTTTTCAGCACAGGCCAACAATTCTTCGCGTGTGAGTTGGGTCAAACTTGCCGCCAAAGATTCCGGCGTCAATTGCGCTTGCGGCATCAACCAACCCGCACCTTGTTCAACCAAGAAGTTGGCGTTGGTCGTTTGGTGATCGTCAACAGCAAACGGAAACGGCACATACATCGCCGCAGCACCGACAGCAGCGATTTCGGTCACAGTGCTGGCACCCGACCGGCAAATGATCAGATCGGCATCGGCAAAGGCTTGCGCCGTGTCATCAATGAAAGGTGTCAATTCGGCTTGTACGCCAGCTTGCTTGTAATTGGCTCGCAGTGCATCTATTTGCTTGGCGCCGCTTTGATGAACCACCACAGGTCGTTGCGCAACGGGAATCAAAGCCAAAGCTTTAGGTACGATGTCGTTCAAGGCCTGTGCACCTAAACTGCCGCCGACCACCCAAATCTTCAATGGACCTGTGCGGCCTGCAAAACGCACAGCGGGCGCTGGCTTGTTTAAAAAGTTGGGGCGCAGAGGATTGCCCACCCACATGCCTTTGTTCAAGACATTGGGAAACGCACTGAATATACGATCGGCTACTCCAGCCAACACTTTGTTGGCCAAACCAGCCACCGAGTTTTGTTCGTGCAGCACCAAGGGCTTACCCAAAAGCACTGACATCATCCCGCCTGGAAACGTGATGTACCCGCCAAGGCCAACCACCACATCGGGTTGTACGCGGCGCACCACTTGCAAACTTTGCCAAAAAGCTTTGAGCAAACGCAGTGGCAAGACCACCAAACTGAGCGGGCCTTTGCCGCGTACGCCGCCAAACTCAACCGGCTCAAATGCAAATCCACGTTGAGGCACGTATTGGCTTTCCATGTTGCCAGGCACACCCAGCCAGTGCACGCGCCAGCCTGCATCGCGCAAAGACTCGGCCACAGCCAAGCCTGGGAATATGTGTCCGCCGGTACCGCCTGCCATGATCAAAGCGCAACGACTCATGAGCGACCCCCTCGCATCATTTGTTTGTTCTCAGCGTCGATGCGCAAAACAATGGCGATGGCCACCATGTTGAGCAAAATGGCCGATCCGCCATAGCTCATCAAGGGTAGCGTCAAACCTTTGGTCGGCAGTGCGCCCAAGTTCACCCCCATGTTGATGAAGGACTGAAAGCCGATCCAGATGCCCACCCCTTGTGCGACCAACCCAGGAAAGGTGCGGTCTAAGGCAAGTGCTTGACGACCAATTACCATGATGCGACGGCTTAGCCATAAGAACATGCCAATGACGGCAATCACGCCCACCAAACCAAATTCTTCGCCAATCACAGCCAACAAGAAATCGGTGTGTGCCTCTGGCAACCAGTGCAATTTTTCGACACTACCGCCCAATCCAACACCGAATATTTCACCTCGGCCAATGGCTATCAGAGAGTGCGACAACTGGTAGCCCTTACCGAGCGCATGCGTAGGATCCCAAGGATCGAGGTAAGCAAAAATACGTTCACGACGCCATGGCGATGCCGCGATGATCATGGCAAATGCAAACACCAAGATGGCCAAAATCAAGAAGAACATGCGGGCATTGACACCCCCCAAAAACAAAATGCCCATGGCAATGATGGCAATCACCAAGAAGGCACCCATGTCGGGTTCGGCCAACAAGAAAATACCGGCCAAGCCAACTGCAGCCCCCATGGGCAACACGGCGCGGAAGAAACGCTCTTTCACTTCCATCTTGCGCACCATGTAATCTGAGGCATAAATGATGACCGCCAGCTTGGCAAATTCAGAAGGCTGAAAATTCATCACGCCCAAAGAAATCCAACGACGCGCACCATTCACACCTTTTCCAATGAAGGGCAATAGCACAGCAGCCAGCAAAATCAAGGCCAAAATGAACAAAGGCCGCGCATTTTTCTCCCACATTTCCAAAGGCACTTGGAAGGCCAGAAGGGCAACACCAAATCCAATCACGATCGAAATGATGTGACGTATCACGAAGTGAGTTTGGGAATAGCGCGCAAACTTAGGGTTGTCCGGCATGGCAATGCTGGCTGAATAAACCATGACCATGCCCCACATCAGCAAGGCCACCACCACCCACACCAAAGCTTGGTCGATGTTTTGAATCTTGCCTTGTGCAGAATTATTTTTGGCGTAGTCGTAGCTGCCTAAATTGACCGGCAGCCCCATGTCGGAAGCCGTTTGCAATGACGCGCCGCCGCCGGCGCGACTGAACAAGCCAGCGCTCCAGGTGGACAAACGAGACATGAAGCCACTCATAGAGAAGACTCCATCACTAGACCCGCAGCCTCTGCGATGTCAACAACGGTTTGACAAAAGACTTGTGCCCGGTGGGGATAGTCACGGAACACGTCAAAACTGGCACAGGCAGGTGACAGCAAAACAGCATCGCCAGATTGCGCAACAGCTTTGGCAGCGTGAACCGCTTCTGGCAAAGTAGGGGCATCGATCAGGGGCACGCCGCACAACTTCAATTCTTCACGAATGAGGGGTGCATCGCGTCCGATCAAGACCACTGCGCGTGTATAGCGCGAAACAGGTTCTGCCAAGGGTGAGAAATCTTGACCTTTGCCATCACCCCCCAAAATAACGATCACGCGACGCTCAGAACCCAAGCCAACCAAGGCAGCCACAGTAGCGCCGACGTTGGTGCCCTTGCTGTCATCAAAATATTCGATGTCATTCACGATGGCCACAGATTCAACACGGTGTGGCTCGCCTTTGTATTCACGCAGGCCAAACAACATGGCTGCCAAACTGCAACCTGTGCTGCTGGCCAAAGCCAATGCCGCCAAAGCGTTCACTGCATTGTGTCGACCCCGAATGCGCAAGGCATCTGCGGGCATCAAGCGTTGAATGTGAATGTCTTCCACTTCACCTTTGCGCAAACGACGGGTTTCATCTGACTCCAAAGCACGTACCAACCAAGTCATGCCGTTGACTGTTTCCAAACCAAAGTCACCAGGGCGCTCAGGCATGCTGGCACCATAGGTGATGTGCTCTCGAACAACTGGTTTTTGCAATTTGGCACGAACAGGTTCTGGCAGCATGGCCATCACACGCGCATCGTCGCGGTTTAACAGCATCAAGGTCTGTTGTCCAAAGATTTTTTCTTTGGCAGCAGCGTAGGCGTCCATGCTGCCATGCCAATCAAGATGGTCTTGCGTCACATTGAGCACAGTGGCTGCTGTAGGCTCAAAGGGTCCTGCGTTGTCGAGTTGAAAGCTGGACAATTCCAGCACCCAGACTTCAGGCAGCTCATCCAGAGATGCTTGCAATGTGCCCAACAAAGTGGGGCCAATGTTGCCCGCCACCCTGACTGTTTTTCCTGCACGTTCAATGAGTTGTCCGGTAAGGGCTGTGACTGTCGTTTTGCCATTGGTACCTGTAATGGCCAAAACTTTTGGCGCGTAGTCGCGTGTGACTTTGAGTTGTTCTAAGGCCTGCACAAACAAGCTGAGCTCGCCACCGGTCCAAAGACCCCTGTTCTTGGCGGCATCCAACACAGGCGCAGTGTCCGCTGGGGCCAAGCCAGGACTTGCAAACACAGCGCGAACAGAGGTGGCTTCTACCAAATCGGCAGTGAATTGGCCTGAGACCCAGTGCACTGATGGCAACTCGGTTTTCAAGATTTCCAAATTGGCAGGGGCGTCACGGGTGTCAGCCACTGTGACTTCAGCACCTGCAAAAGCACACCATCGCGCCATGGCCAAGCCAGACGCACCCAGCCCCAATATCAAAATGTGTTGACCTTGAAGGTAGTTCATGCTCATCTCAGCTTCAAAGTCGACAGACCCACCAAGCACAAGAGCATGGTGATGATCCAAAAACGCACAACCACTTGGGTTTCTTTCCAACCACTCTTCTCAAAGTGATGATGCAAAGGTGCCATCTTCAAAATACGACGACCTTCGCCATACTTCTTCTTGGTGTATTTGAAGTAAGACACTTGCAGCATCACAGACAAGGCTTCCACCACAAATATGCCACCCATGATGGCCAACACAATTTCTTGGCGCACGATAACGGCAATGGTGCCCAAGGCGCCGCCCAAAGCAAGTGCGCCCACATCACCCATGAACACTTGTGCAGGATGGGTGTTGAACCACAAGAAAGCCAAACCTGCACCCGCCATGGCTGCGCAGAAAATCATCAACTCGCCAGTACCCGGAATGTAGGGAAGAAACAAATACTTGGCATACACAGAACTTCCCGTGACGTATGCAAACACGCCCAACGCAGAACCCACCATGACCACTGGCATGATGGCCAAGCCATCCAAACCATCGGTCAAGTTGACGGCGTTGCTTGAGCCCACAATGACCAAGTAAGTCATGACCATGAAACCAAACACGCCCAAGGGGTAGCTAACTTCTTTAAAGAAGGGGACCAACAAACCTGCCTTCGGTGGCAAGCTGACATCAAATCCAGAAATGACCCAAGTTACAAACAAGTCCAACACACGCATGTTGGAGCTTTCTGAAATGCTGAAGACCAAATAAAACGCCGCCAACAAGCCGATCACCGATTGCCAAAAATACTTCTCGCGCGAGCGCATGCCCTCAGGGTCTTTGTTGACCACCTTGCGCCAATCGTCAACCCACCCAATGGCACCAAAGCCCAAGGTCACGATAAGGACAATCCAAACAAAACGGTTGGACCAGTCAAACCACAACAAAGTGCTGATGGCGATCGACAACAAAATCAACACACCGCCCATGGTGGGTGTGCCGCTTTTGGCCAAATGTGTTTCCATGCCATAGCCGCGCACAGGTTGGCCAATTTTCAAAGCAGCCAAATGACGAATCACCGCTGGCCCCGCGACCAAACCAATCAAGAGTGAAGTCAATGCGGCCATCACAGCGCGAAATGTGATGTATTGAAAAACACGCAAAAATCCCCAGTCGGGGGACAGAGATTGCAACCACTGCGCCAAATTAAGCAACATGGACAGACTCACTTTCGCTGACTTTGGCTAACTCAGTTTGTTCACGTACACACGCCACCACGCGCTCCATCTTCATAAATCGAGATCCTTTAACGAGCACACTGCTGAAGTGCGAAATTTGGGCAAGCACGGCCTCTTGCAATGCTTCCATGGTTTCAAAATGACGCGCGCCTGCAAAGGCATGGCTGGTGTGAACACACAAACTGCCCAAGGTGAACAAGGCGTCAATGCCACGAGTTTGGGCATAGGCGCCAACCTCTGCATGAAATTCAGGACCTTGTTGACCCACTTCACCCATGTCGCCCAGCACCATCAAACGTGGCGCTGGCAACTCTGCCAACACATCAATGGCCGCACGAACCGAATCGGGATTGGCGTTGTAGGTGTCGTCCACCATGGTCAAGGCGTGGTCAGCAATGTGCCATTGCGACGAATTGGAACGACCTTTCACAGGCTCAAAATTCTCAAGCCCTTTCACAATGTCGCTCAATTGCATGCCTGCCGCCAGTGCGCAAGCTGTTGCAGCCAACGCATTGAGCACGTTGTGCCGACCTGCAATGTTCAAGCGGCAAGGGAGTTTTTGAGAAGCCGCCACCAAGTTGAATTGCCAAGCACCCGATGTCCAGGCAATGTCATGTGCTTGTACGTCACCTTCTTCAAAACCGAAGGTCATGACCTGGCGCTTGCCAGCCAAACTGCGCCACACGCTGGTGTAAGGGTCGACTGCCGGAAAAACTGCCACACCATGATTTGGCAGTGAACGAATCACCTCGCCATTTTCAAGCGCCACCGCCTCCACAGTGGCCATGAACTCTTGGTGTTCGCGTTGTGCATTGTTGACCAAGCCAATGGTGGGCTGCGCATAGCGCGCCAGCACTTCAATTTCACCAGGATGGTTCATGCCCAATTCAATGACTGCGCGGCGGTGCGCTGCACGCAAGTTGAACAAGGTCAGCGGTACACCAATCTCGTTGTTCAAATTGCCCTGCGTGGACATAGACGCCTGTGAAGCATCTGCACGCAACACTGAAGCAATCATTTGCGTCACGGTGGTTTTGCCATTGCTTCCTGTGACACCAATCAATGCGAGGTCAAATTGTCGACGCCATTGCGCTGCCAATTCACCCAGTGCGTGACGAGTACTGGGTACGCACAAAGCTGGAATGGTGACACCTTGCAAATGCTTTTGTGTATCGCTGCTTTGTAAATCAGACGACTCAAACAAGACAGCCACAGCCCCTTGAGTTTGAGCTTGCAATAAGAAGGCCGTGCCATCAAAGGTCTCGCCTTTCAAAGCGATGAACAGATCACCCGCAACAACGCTGCGGCTGTCGGTGCGAATGGCTTGAACTGTGACCGATGGCAAAGCCGAGAGGGTGTTCTGTACAAGGACAGCAGATGGCAACCAAGCCTGCAATTGCGACAGACGGATGTTCATGACCGAGCCCCCACGAATGGGCGTTGGTTGGCGCGCAGCACCAACGCTTCGTGTGCATGCAAACGATCGTCAAATGCATGCTTCACGCCAGCAATTTCTTGTGTGTCTTCATGGCCTTTACCGGCAATCAGAATGACATCGCGTGAATTGGCATGCCTGATCACATGGGCAATGGCTTTGGCACGGTCAATCTCTTGATACGCTGCCAAAGGCGCTTTCATGCCCTTTAGCATGTCTTGCAAAATAGCAGTTGGCGACTCAGACCTTGGGTTGTCACTGGTCAGCACTACATGATCGGCCACAGATTCAGCGGCCGCCGCCATCAAAGGACGCTTGCTGGCATCGCGATCACCACCACAACCCAACACGCACCAAAGTTGAGAGTCCAAGGCGCCTGAAATCAGTTTCAAATTGGCCAAGGTCTGCAATACTGCATCAGGTGTGTGTGCATAGTCGACCACCGTCAAAGGCAATTCAATGCCATCGACACCGGGTACTTTTTCCATGCGACCCGGTACAGCCTGTAAACGAGCGCAGACCACCAAGACTTGGTCTAAAGGAATTCCCAACGCACGCAAAGCCGCCATCACGCCCAGCAAGTTGTCGACGTTGTAGTCGCCCATCAAGTGGGTTTGAATGTGCACGACTTGTTCAGCCTCTTTGACATCGAAAGCCAAGCCAGCGGCAGTGCGTTGCAAATTCATCGCTTGCAAGCGTGCGGGGTGGCCTTGGCTGGAGCAAGTCCAGAGCGTCAAAGATTTTTCAGACGCCAATTTGGCTGCCAATTGCGCGCCCTGTGCATCGTCTACATTGACAACAGCAACTTCCAAATCAGGCCAAGCAAACAAAGCTTCTTTGGCTTGCCAATAAGCCGCCATGGAGCCGTGATAGTCCAAATGATCCTGTGTGAAATTGGTAAACACCGCCAACCGAATGCGCGTTCCTGCCAAACGTTGTTCTGCAATCCCTATTGAGCTGGCTTCGATGGCGCAGTGCGTCACGCCAGCTGTCACAAAATTTCTAAATTGCGCTTGCAACAAAACTGGATCGGGCGTGGTCATGCCCGTTGAGACCAAGTGAGGTGGCTCGCCCACACCCAAGGTACCCACGACTGCGCAGCGCGAAGGCTGAGATGCATGGTTCAATTCGTTGAGCGCTTGCGCCAACCACCAAGTGCTAGACGTTTTGCCGTTGGTACCCGTTACAGCCACAACCTTCAAAGCCTGGCTGGGTTGCTCGTAATATGCATCGGCAATCCAACCTGTATCGGCCTTCAAACCTGAATACGTGGCCAGTTGCGTGTGCCCGGTGTTGTGCCACTCGGTTGCCCAGACTTCGCTGCCTTGTGCTTCGACCAAACAAGCTGCCGCACCTTGTGCCAAGGCAGACTTCACATACGCACGGCCGTCTGTGGCTGCACCTGGCCAAGCAATAAATGCATCGCCCATTTGCACCTTGCGACTGTCGGTGCAAAGCACACCGGTCACGTGTTGACGCAGCCATTGAGCGGCTTGAGCAGGACTGTGCAAAGTTTGCATCAGAACGACTCCTCCACCGCATTGGCCACAATTTGTGGTTTGACGCTCATGTCGGGCTGCACACCCAACAAACGCAAACTTTGCTGCACCGTTTGACTGAACACTGGCGCAGCCACATCTCCACCGTAGTAGCGACCATTGGTCGGCTCATCAATCATCACGGCCACCACAATGCGGGGCTTGTCGATGGGGGCAATGCCAACAAATAAACCGCGGTATTTCTTAGTGGCGTAGCCCTTGCCTTCTTGCTTGTGGGCCGTCCCTGTTTTGCCGCCAACTGAGTAACCCACCGTTTGCGCTTTTTGGGCTGTACCGCCAGGACCTGCAGCCATGTTCAACATATGGCGCATGGCTTGCGCATTGTCTGGGCTGATCACGGGAACGCCGACGGGTGTTTGGCCGTTCTTGATCAAAGTCGCAGGCATGGATTTGCCGTCGCTTGCAAAGACGGTATAAGCCCGTGCCATTTGGAACAAGCTGACGGATACGCCGTAGCCATAACTCATGGTGGCCTGCTCTACGGGTCGCCATGTTTTGGCAGCTCGCAAACGACCGCTCACAACACCGGGGAAAGGTAATTGGGGCTTCTGGCCAAAGCCAACGGCTGTGAACATCTCCCACATTTCACGTGGCTGCATTTGCATGGCAATTTTCACAGTGCCCACGTTGCTCGACTTTTGAATCACCTCGTTGACAGAGAGCGCACCATACGGATGACTGTCAGTGATGGTAGAGCCCGTAATGTTGATCCGGCCTGGTGCAGTTTGAATCACAGTTTCGGGTTTGATCAAACCTTTTTCAAGCGCCAACGCAATCGCAAAGGGCTTCATGGTGGAGCCTGGCTCGAAACTGTCGGTGAGTGCGCGATTTCGAAGTTGTTCACCACTCAAATTGACACGTTTGTCTGGCGAGTAACTGGGGTAATTGGCCAAGGCCAAAATTTCGCCGCTTTGTGCATCCAGAACCACCACGCTGCCTGCCTTGGCCTTGTTTTCTAAAACAGCCTCACGCAGTTTTTGATAAGCAAAAAACTGCACTTTGCTGTCTATGCTCAATTGCAAATCTTCACCATCGACTGGCAGAGTCATTTGACCCACGTCTTCAACCACGCGTCCCAATCGGTCTTTGATGACGCGGCGTGCACCCGTTTTGCCAGCCAATTGATTTTGAAAAATCAACTCGATGCCTTCTTGGCCTTTGTCTTCCACATTGGTAAAGCCAACAATGTGCGCAGCAGACTCGCCTTCTGGATAAAGGCGCTTGTATTCTTTGATGGAATAAATGCCCTTGATGTTGAGCGCCAAAATTTCCTTCACAACAGATTCGTCCATTTGTCGGCGCAGCCACACAAAAGTCTTGTCTTCGTTCTCTAATTTTTTGGCCAATTCGGCAGGCGTCATTTCGAGCAACTTGCTCAAACGTTTCAAACCTTCAGGTGAGCGGTCAATTTCTTCGGGGTTGGCCCAGACACTGGGCGCTGGCACACTGGAAGCCAAGATCAAACCGTTGCGATCCAAAATACGGCCACGATTGGCGGGCAGCGTGAGGGTTCTTGCAAACCTCACTTCGCCTTGGCGCTTGAAGAAAGCGTTGTCAAACACTTGAACATAAGCCGCGCGACCTGCCAAACCCACAAAAGCCAAGGCCATGGCAGCCACAATCAATTTGCTGCGCCAAACGGGTGTCTTGCTGGCCAGCAAAGGGCTAGATGAAAGCTGAACACTGCGGCTCATGGCTTCACCTCTGTGGGCTGTTTGACATATTGCGTGATACCAGGCGTGACCAAACGCATCTGCAATTGCTGCTTGGCAATTTGTTCAATTCGAAGGGGAGAAGCCTGTGCACGACGCTCCACTTGCAAGCGCTCGTACTCCAATTCAAGACGCGTGGCTTCTTTGGTCGCCGCTTCTAAAGCCATGAAAGAGCGACGTGCTTGGTGATGGTTGTGGACCAAAAACAGGGCCGAAGCAATGATGGCAATGACCAAGAACACATGGAGGCGTGTCATGCCAGCACCTCTGTTCTTTCGGCCACGCGCATGATGGCGCTGCGTGCACGGGGGTTAGCGGACACCTCTGCATCACTGGGGCGAATACGCCCCACTGATTTCAGTTTCATAGCCTGCGGCACAGCAAATGGCGCACGGCGGTCATAAACCTCTTTGGAGTGCTTCGCGATGAATTGCTTCACGATGCGATCTTCCAGCGAGTGGAAACTGATCACCACCAAACGCCCGCCTGGCTGCAGCACTTCTAGGCTGGCCTCTAGCGCTTGTTCAAGCTCCTCAAGCTCGGCGTTGATGAAAATCCGAAGAGCCTGAAATGTCCGCGTTGCAGGGTCCTTGCCCGGCTCGCGGGTTTTGACCGTGTTAGCCACGATCCCGGCCAAATCGGCGGTGGATGAAATTGGGCCCCGCTCTTGTCTGCGAGCCACAATCGCCTTTGCAATCGGAAAAGCAAACCGTTCTTCGCCATAGTCACGTACAACCTCCGTGATCTGATCCACACTGGCAGAGGCCAGCCACTCGGCCACACTCTGACCGCGCGTGGTGTCCATGCGCATGTCTAAGGGGCCATCGAAACGAAAAGAAAAACCCCTGTCGGGGTTGTCAATTTGGGGGGAGCTGATCCCCAGGTCCATCAACACACCTGCAATGCTGCGTGTGGGAAGTTCGCCGAGGTTGCGAAAGCCTTCATGCCGAATTGAAAAACGGGTGTCTTTGATCTCGGCAGCTTCAGCAATGGCTTCGATGTCTTTGTCAAAGGCAATAAGCTGCGCCCCTTCTGGCAAGCGGGACAAAATCAAGCGTGAATGGCCGCCGCGACCAAAAGTAGCATCAACGTAGGTATTTTTTGCGGCGATTTCGCCTGCATTGCCTAACAATGCATCAACCGCTTCAGCAAGCAAGACGGTGGTGTGTTGCCAAGTCGTTGTCACGCAGACCTCAGAACGAAAAGTCCTTGAAGACATCGGGCATGTCGCCCTGCATGGCCTTGGCCTCTTGCGCGTCGTAGGCCGATTTGTCCCACAACTCAAAATGGTTGCCCATGCCCAACAAAATGGTGTCTTTGGCAATGCCTGCAGCGGCACGCAATTCTGGTGACACAAGCACGCGACCTGTACCGTCCATTTCAACATCCATGGCATTGCCCAGGAAAATTCGCTTCCACCACTGCGCTTCCATGGGAAGTTGGGCAATGCGCTCGCGAAAGCGCTCCCACTCGGTGCGAGGAAACACCATCAAACAGCCATGAGGGTGCTTCGTGATGGTCAATTGACCACCTGCTGTGGCGCTCAAAACCTCGCGGTGACGCGTAGGCACCGACAGGCGGCCTTTGGCGTCCAAACTTAGCGAAGATGCACCTTGAAACACTTGATTCTCGATTCCTGGTCAATGAACATGCAATTTGGGCGTTTTTCCCACTAAATTGCACTTTTTTGCACTGTATCAGGAATTCACGCCCTCACAAGAGGGTTTTCAAGTTTTTTTCAATGAAATCAAGGGCTTAGAGCAGACTTCGCATGATATTTTGACAGAAAAAATCGTTGAAAATTAGGCACTTAGAAGTTGGTATGAAAGTAACTTATGAGGCTTTTTGAATTGAAAAATAATTTTATGAATTTCATATTTTTTACAATCTGAACGCTGCTTTAAAAGTTCAGACGAAAAAAAGGCTCCTCTTGGAGCCTTCATGGATTCAACCAATTGAACGAGCTCAATCGCCAAACATTTTTTGTTTCAATTCGCGTCGTTGCTGAGCCTCTAGCGACAAATTGGCCGTAGGTCGAGCCAACAAACGGCCCACACCAATGGGTTCACCTGTTTCATCGCAGTAGCCGTAGTCACCAGCATCAATGCGCTGGATCGATTGCTCGATTTTCTTCAGCAGCTTGCGTTCACGATCGCGGGTGCGCAATTCCAAAGCATGTTCTTCTTCAATGGTTGCGCGGTCTGCGGGATCGGGAACCACCACGGTGTCTTCACGCAAATGCTCGGTAGTTTCGCCAGCATTGGCCAGGATACCTTGCTTCAAGGCGACCAATTTGAGTCTGAAAAACGCCATTTGTGCGTCGTTCATGTAGTCGTTGTCGGACATGGCCATGACCTCAGCATCGCTGAGTTGGTCTGGTTTTTTGGTTTTCCAGTTATTGGCCAATTTGGGGTCTTTTTTAACGGCGACGAAAGGAGGAGGAGTCAGAACTTGAGAGGGCATGTTTTGGAGATAACTGGCTTTTGCAGCCGTAGAAGCCACCGATTGAGCCATCGATGGCACCGTAATTTGAGCTAGACGTGCGGACGGGCGAACAGCGCGAGCAGGCACATCGCCAGACGCCACTGATGGGACGGTGGGTGCTGGGGCAGGGGCTGCTGTCACTTTTTCTGCTTTGGCAGGCTTGACAGCCTTGGCCGCTGGCTTGGCAACAGCTTGGGGGGCTGGTTTAGCGGCCGTTTTAACCGCAGGCTGGGGTTTTACCGCGGGCTTGGAAGCAGGTTTGACGACTGGCTTTGCAACTTGCTTGCTGACAGGTTTTGAAGCTGCCTTTGGGGTTGATTTTGGAGCTGCCTTGGGGGCTGGCTTAGGCGCTGCCTTAGGGACTACCTTAGGGGCTGCCTTGGGAGCGGCTTTTTGAACAGGTTTGGCAACTGCCTTGACTTTGGCGGCGGCTTTGGCGACAGCTTTGGCAGGCGCTTTGCTGACCACTTTGGCGGCTGGTTTGGCTTTCACGACGGGTTTAGCGACGGGTTTGGCGACCGGCTTGCTCGTGGCTTTGCTAGCTGTTTTAGCGACCTTGGCAACAGGTTGAGGCGCCGCTTTTGGCGCTGCCTTTTTCACAACCGGCTTTCCTTTCGGCGCGGCTTTGGCTGTGACGGTTTTGACCGGTTTGGCAGGCTTGGCAGACGTTGGTTTGCTCAGTTTTTTTGCAGGTGCTGCGGATTTAGCCTTGGCACTTGATGCGGTACTGGTTTTTTTCACTGCAGATTTTGAGCTCGTTTTAAGGGGCTTTTTCACGTCCTGTCTCCTAGCCGTGGCGGCTGAGGCACCTTTTCAGGCACCAGCCATTGGCAAATGAATTGCGGTCATCGGTTCATTTGCGTCAAAACCCATATTTTCGACCTTCTGGGCGCATGGGGGTGCCAATTAAGGTACCCCGTCAGGGCGCAGATTGTAGCGACTGAAAGGCCTCAAAATCCTTTCTAGAAAACTAAACCAAGCATTGCTCGAGACCTTGCAACAAAATGTCTTTGGGCAGGTCGATGCCAATGAACACCATTTTGCTGACTTTGACCTCGTTTTCGGCCCAAACAGGCCCCAAATCACTGCCCATCAGCTGGTGAACACCCTGGAAAATGACTTTTCGTTCAGTGCCCTTCATGTTCAGAACGCCTTTGTAGCGCAGCATGCGGGGGCCATAAACATTGACGATGGCACCCAAAAAGTCTTCCAACTTGGCGGGATCGAAGGCCTTGTCTGATTTGAAGACAAAACTCTTGACATCATCATCAAAGTGGTGGTGATGCCCATGACCTTCACCTTGGTGCGAAGGGTGATTGCAATGCTCGCCATGTGCATGGTCATGGTGGTCTTGGTGGTCGTGTCCATGGTGATGCCCATGATCATGGCCGCAGTGCTCATCGTGCACATGCGGCTCTTCTTCTTTCAAAAAGTCAGGATCGATGTCGAGCTTGGCATTCAGATTAAACCCACGCAAATCAAACACCTCAGCCAACGAAACTTCGCCAAAATGCACCACCTTCTGGGGTGAGCGAGGATTCATGTGCGCCAAACGGTGCTGAAGCGCTTCCAACTCTGGCTTAGAGACCAAATCGGCCTTGCTGATGAAGATTTGGTCGGCAAATCCCACCTGCCGACGAGCCTCTTGCCGATCGTTCAACTGCTGCGCGGCATGCTTGGCATCGACCAGCGTCAGGATGGAGTCCAACAAAAAGCTCTCGGCAATCTCATCGTCCATGAAAAACGTTTGGGCTACCGGCCCAGGATCGGCCAAGCCAGTTGTCTCAATGACCACGCGGTCAAAATCCAATTCACCCTTGCGCTTTTGAGCCGCCAAGGTTTGCAACGTGGTCCGTAAATCTTCCCGAATGGTGCAGCAAATGCACCCATTGCTCATTTGAATGATTTGCTCATTGGTGTCCGACACCAAAATGTCATTGTCAATGTTCTCTTCGCCAAACTCATTTTCAATAATGGCAATCTTTTGGCCATGCGCCTCCGTCAACACGCGCTTGAGCAGCGTGGTTTTACCCGAACCCAAAAAGCCAGTCAGGATGGTTGCAGGAATCAAAGCCATGGGAATACTCCGAGAGACAGAAAACAAAAGAGGACTGAAGTGTACCCACCCCAGAAAAAACCCATCAGGATGAGGATGTCATGGGTGGGCAACGATTTCTGGTACCCCAGTATGAGGCGCCCGCCCATGACATCCTCGTCCTGCGTGCGAAGGACACAAAGTCTCACAACTTTTTCACCACCACCAAGCCTTTGAGGTACTCCCCTTCAGGGAAATGAACCGTCATGGGATGATCCGGCGCCCCCCGCAAGCGCTCACTGATGTAACCATCCACGCCCGCATCAGTGCCGGCCGACGCCACAATCTTGTGAAACAAATCGGCACTGATCCCGCCTGAGCAAGAGTAAGTGAACAACTCACCACCCGGCGCTAACAACTTCAACGCCAAACGATTGATGTCCTTGTAAGCCCTCGCGGCCCTGTCAGCATGCGCCGTGGTAGGCGCAAACTTTGGCGGATCTAGCACGATGGCATCAAACTGCATCCCCTGCTCAATGAAAGAACGCAGCGACGCATTGACATCGGCATCCAAAAAAGTGGTGCGCGACAACTCGAAGTCGTTCAACAACACATTGGCTTTGGCTTTTTCAATGGCAGGGCCCGAAGAATCAATTGATGTGACGTGCTGAGCGCCTCCCGCTAAAGCCGCCACGCTGAAGCCACCCGTGTAGCAATAGCAATTGAGAACACGCTGAAATT
>VFQS010001051.1_pt1 | contig 26816 bp, 29 predicted proteins | sample 3512361 | NCBI WGS metagenome assembly VFQS01 (sample SAMN10412375, study PRJNA504923) | tailings metagenome | isolation source: Relicate 1 Philex TSF3 active mining | place: Philippines
GGTGGCTTTGAGCTGATGATCGCGGGCTTCGGCACCGTGCTGTTCGTGGGTGCCGCCTTCGTGGACTTCTACACGATGCCCCGCACCTACAGCGACGACCAATATCTGGCCGGCGCCCTGGGGATGTACCTCACCTACATCAACCTGTTCATCTTCATCCTGCGCCTGATCATCGCCCTGCAGGGTGGCGGCCGGCGCGACTGATCCCCACTGATCACCTCGGTTCACAGTCAAGCCGTTTCAAGCATCAGCAAGCCCCCGATTGCCGGGGGCTTTTTTTCATGGGCGACCCACTTGAACGGCCAAGCCGGCTTACTCCGCCACCGCCTCAATCGCCGCTGCGATCGCGGCTTTCTGCTCGGCGTCATAACCCCAGCGCTCCAGGAAGGCCACGTCCTCGCCAGCGTGATCGCGCGCGGCTGCCAGCAGCGTGTCCAGCCGCTGCTTCACCGCTTCGGGCTCCAGCTGGCGCAGCAGCTCCGTGCAACGCGCACTCACCCGCTCGGATGCCCCCTGCTGAGCGGCATCGCCGTTGCGGCGGTGATGCAGGGCCATGGCCGTGCTCATCGCCAGATTGCGGGCCGTGAGATCCACCACAACCGCGCCGGCCGCCCGCAGCTGCAGCACCAGCGGCTCGGGCAACCGGTCCATGAGCGGACTGTCACCCACCAGGCTCACCACGAAGAACCCCCGGCCACCGTCGCGGCTGGCCACCAGTTCGCCCACCCGGTCGGCCAGCACCTCATCGCTGAGTTCGCCGTTGTCCCAGAGGCCGAGCCACTGGGCTGTGATCTCCATGGCCTGCTGAAAGGTGGGCTCAAGCGGCGTGGAGGTCATGGCGCTGCAGGCAGAGGGCCGGGCTGGCAGTGTTGAGGTTATGGATCCAAGCCACCCCGCCGCCAACAGCGACGACGACGACGCCAGCGACTCCCGCGGCAACGGGCCCGGACGGCTGGAGATCCCCGACCGGGAGGAGGGGGTGCTGCTGCCGATCCCCGATCCAGCCGAATCGGCCCGCCTGCTGCAAACCAGCAGCAGCCTGCCGGCGGAAGCGCCAACTGACTTCCGCTCGGGCTTCGTGGCGCTGATCGGCCGCCCCAACGTGGGCAAGAGCACCCTGCTCAACCAGCTGGTGGGCCAGAAGGTGGCGATCACCTCGCCGGTGGCCCAGACCACCCGCAACCGGCTGCGGGCGATCCTCACCACCCCGGCGGCCCAGCTGGTGCTGCTCGACACGCCCGGCATCCACAAGCCCCACCACCTGCTGGGCGAGCGGCTGGTGAAAACGGCCCGCAGCACGATCGGTGATGTGGAGGTGGTACTGCTGCTGGTGGACGGCAGCCAGCCGGCTGGTCGGGGCGATGGCTACATCGTGGAGCTGCTGCGCCACTGCCGGGCGCCGGTGCATGTGGCCCTCAACAAGCACGACCTGGTGGATCTCACCCGCGCCGAGGCCCTGGCCGAGAGCTACCGCGACCTGCTGGCAGGCCGGGGCGACTTCGCCTCCCCGAGCGAACAGCCAGCCCTGGATTGGCCGCTGCACCCGGTGAGCGCCCTCACCGGCGCGGGCACCGAAGCCCTGGTGGAGGCCCTGAGCGCCGAACTGCCCGTGGGCCCGCACCTCTATCCGCCCGATGCGGTGAGCGATCAGCCGGAGCAGCTGCTGATGGCCGAGCTGATCCGCGAGCAGGTGCTCAGCCACACCCGCGAGGAGGTGCCCCATTCGGTGGCCGTGAGCATCGACCGGGTGGTCGACGACGGCCCCCGCACCGCCGTGCTGGCCACCGTGCTGGTGGAGCGCGCCAGCCAGAAGGGAATCCTGATCGGCAAGGGCGGCCGCATGCTGAAAACCATCGGCCAGGGCGCCCGTCTGCAGATGGAGCGGGTGTTCTCCGGCCCGGTGTACCTGGAGCTGTTCGTGAAGGTGGTGCCCGGCTGGCGCCGCAGTGCCGCTCGCCTGGCCGAACTGGGCTATCGCGGCGAGTGAACGCGACCGATCACAGGTCCCGGGGCTGAGAGAATCGCCGCATGACCGACTCCGCCGCCAGCCCGGCTTTTCCTCCCGACTCGATCGAGGCCTTCCTGCACCTCTGCGAGGGGGAGTGGATGAACCTGCGCAGCCAGTTCGATCTGGGTGACAACGCCGACGGGGAAAACGGCGATGAATGGCACGCCAGTGAGCGCGGTGAACTGGTGGTGACCTACCTGGCCGACAGCGACGGGCCAGGCGGGCTGAGCGTGGGGCCCAAGGGCACCCCGCCGCGCCAGCTGCTGTTCGCCGGCAACGGCAGCTTCCGCAGCCAGGGCCGGGGCAACGGCAGCGAAGGCCGCTGGCAGCTCTGGCCCGACGGCAGCCTGGAGCTCAGCCTCAGCAGCGGCGACGCGGAGGTGCGCGAACGGATCTGGTTCACCAAGCCCAACCTGCGCCTGCGCTCCACCGTGGAGCATCGCAGTGATGGCAGCCCCGGCCGAGCCAGCTTCAGCTCCGAGATCCGGCGGGTGAGCCGCCCAGCAGGCTGATGCGGTTCCGCTTCCCCACCGCATGGTCATGAGACTCGATGTGGTGAGCCTGGCCCCGGAGGCCTTCACACCGCTGCTGGATCTGGGGGTGATCGGCCGGGCTTTCGCCGCAGGCATCGCCGAGCTCCACACCCACAACCCGCGCGACTTCGCCACTGACAGGTACCGCAAGGTGGACGATCTGCCCTACGGCGGAGGGGCGGGCATGGTGCTCAAGCCTGAGCCGGTGTTTGCCGCGGTGGAGGCGATCCCGGTGCTGCCGCTGCGGCGCGTGCTGCTGATGTCGCCCCAGGGCCACCCACTGGAGCAGGCCGATCTGCGCCGCTGGGCCACGGGCTACGGCCAGCTGGTGCTGCTCTGCGGTCACTACGAGGGATTCGACGAGCGCATCCGCTCTCTCGCCGATGAGGAGGTGTCGATCGGCGACTTCGTGCTGACCGGTGGCGAGCTGCCGGCGGCGGTGGTGATCAACGGCGTGGTCCGCCTGCTGCCGGGCACCGTGGGCAGCGAGGCCTGCCTTGAGGAGGAGAGCCACAGCGCCGGCCTGCTGGAGCACCCCCACTACACCCGGCCCGCGGAGTTCCGGGGGATGGAGGTGCCGGCGGTGCTGCGTAGCGGCGACCATGGCGCCATCGCCCGCTGGCGCTACGCGCAGCAGCAGCAGCGCACCCGCGAACGCCGGCCCGACCTCCACGCCCGTTGGCAGGCCCAGCAGCAGCCCTGAGCAGCTCACACCGCCTGAACGGACGCCAACCACCGGGATTGACCGGAAACCCGGGAACCTTCGGGATGGTTCAGGAGCACTGCGCGAAAGCGCCACCATTGGCGCCACATCACAGAGACGAACCATTGAGGGACAGGGCAGGCAACCGCAGCAGCACCTCCGCACCGCCAAGAGTGCTGCTGCGACCCAGTTGCAGGCTGCCGCCGTGGATCTGGGCCGCGGTATTAACCACAAACAATCCCACACCGCTGCCGCCGGGCTTGGTGCTGGCGAGCAGCAGCTGCTCCACCTGCAGATCGCTGAAACCGGGACCGTTATCGGCCACCCGCAGCTCCAGCCAGGCCCTGCCATCGCTTTGCTCCTCGCGGCGCTGCAGGCTGAGGCGGATCCGCGGCGACGCCACCTCCCTGTCGCTGAGCGCCTCCACGGCATTGCGGATCAGGTTGGCCACGGCGATCTGCAGCTGAGCCGCATCGCCGAGCAGCCACTGGGGCTGCTCCAGTCCACTGGTGTCCAGGAGCACACCGGTGCTGCTCAACAGTCCGCGCAGATAGAGCCGAACACTGGCGATCACCTCGCAGAGATCAAGGCGCTGCTGATCGGTCTGCACATTGCGCAGCAGCATGCGCATCTTCTCGATCGTGGCCACGATCCGTTCGCTCTCGCTCACCTGGAGCTCCAGCAAGGGTCTGAGCACGTTGCGGCCATCCCCCTCGGGAAGCTGCTCCAGCTGCGCCTGGAGCAGCTGGGCATTGATCAGGATGGAGCTGAGGGGTTGATTGATTTCGTGGGCCACCGCCGCCGCCGTGAGGCTGGTGCGCAACTTGGCCTCCAGTTCCAGCCGCTGCCGCTCCTTCAGCTCCGCCTCACGGCGATAGGCCTGCTCCAAGGCGGCTTCGGCGCGCTTGCGGTCGGTCACATCGAGGAACGTGGCCACCATGCGGTCATCGCGAACGGTGGCGGTGAGGATCACGTTGCGGCGGCTGCCGTCCTTGCACAGCACATCAAGCTCCATCGGCCCCGTCTCGCCGCCCTCGGCGAGGCAGCGCTCCACCTCCCTGTCCCAGGCAGCCAGCACCTGGCGGCGGTAGTCGACATCCGGGTAGACCCGTTCAGCCCAGGCCTTCAGAGTGGGCAGCTCCTCGGCGGCGTAGCCAAAGGTGTCGAGAAAGCGCTGATTGAGGAAGACGATCTCCTGATCACCCCCCAGCAACGTGCTGCCCACCGGGATCGGCAGCACACTGAAGATGTGGCGCAGCTCCTGCTCAGCGTTCACCTGCTCGCTGATGTCGCTGAGCACTCCCTCCCACACGATGGAGCCATCGGGCAGCTCGCGGGGCACCGATTCGGCCAGGATCCAGCGCACCTGGCCACCTACAACCACCCGGCACTGGCCCTTGAACGGCAGTCTGCGGGCGAAGGTGTCGGCATTGAGGGCCAGCCAGGCGTCGTAGTCGTCGGGGTGCACGCAGGCAAAGACATTCAGCGGATCGGCCAGGGCCGTCTCGCGATCCAGGCCGCAGATCTCCAGAAAGCGCTCGCTTAGAAACGAGAACCGGGCCAGATCCGCGCCCGGGCGCAGCACCATCGTGTAGGTGCCCACCGGGATCGCCTCGGTGATCGCCAGGGCGGTCTGGGCCAGCTCATCGCGCGCCTGCTGCAGCGACAGGCTCAGCTCGCGGGTGCGCCTGCTACGGCGGTTCACCAGGTTGACCACAGCCTGCAGTTCAGCGATCACCGAGCCGCCCAGATCCGGCAGCAGATCCGCTGCGCTCAGGCGCTGCAGCGGACGCATCACGCCGAGCAACTGCCGCTCCAGGGCGCCGGCCAGCAGGTCGGCCAGCAGCGCGGCCAGCAGCAGCAGCAGCGCCAGCAGGCTGAAGGAGGGCAGCAACAGCTCGTGATCCAGCCGGCGGATCAACGGCTCGGCGGGCTGCACCACCGTGACCGGCCCGAAGCGCACCCGCCAGTACGCCTCACTGTCGTTCACAAGCACAGGGGCCGAGCGACCGGGCACGAGCAGATCGAACCCCGGCCTGCCGGTGCGATTGGGAGAATCCAGCATGTAGTCACGCCGGATCCGGGCAAACAGGTCGGGGTCGGTGCTGATTTCAGATCCCGCACCAGGCTGGAGCAGGATCGCCTTGCCCCGGGGCGGGGGCGTTGGTGGCAGGGCGCGGCGCACCGCCACCTCCCTGGCCACCTGGGCCATCAGCACATGCTGAGACTCCATCGCCGTGGATTTGAGCTGGCCGGAAAGGATGGCGGTGATCAGCACCCCCGGCAGACTGACCGCCAGCAGCACCGCGGCAAAGGTGAGGCTCCGGACCGAGAGCTGCCGCCTGCGGCCCCGCGGCCACCAGTTGCACACGAGCAGGAAGGTCAGCAGAGCCAGGGCCGTGCAGAGCACCGACACCACCGCCTCCTTGAGCCCCAGGCTCAGGGCCTTCACCGGGTTGGCACCGAAGCGCAGGATGAACAGCAGACATTCGGCCGGGATGCCCACCAGCAGCCAGTAGCCGATCGCCGCCAACACGATCCGGCCATTGGCCTGCTGGGCGCGGGCGCCGTTGAAGCGATCGAGAAACCAACGCAGCCAGATCAGCAGGCCCATGCCGATCAACAGCTCGAACGGGTGGCCCCAGCGCACCACGGTCACCGCCAGGGCAGCGGTGCCCACGAGTAGTCCGCTCCAGCCGAACAGCAGCAGGGCCAGCACGGCCACGCCGCTGCCCAGCATCAGCTGCATGTCGAAGAATACGGTGGGCGCCTGCAGGTTGATCAGCGCCGCCAGGGCCGCCAGCGCGACCAGAGACAGGGACTTACTGCGCACCGCCCGTCAATCGAGACCATCCAGGGCCATCTGCAGATCGAGGGCCGCCAGGCGCACCAGATCTCCGCCTTTGGCGCCCAACTTCACCGTGATGCGCTTGCGGTGGGTCTCCACCGTGCGCACCGACAGCCCCAGCAAGTCGGCGATGGCGCGATTGGTGTGGCCCTTGCCGATCAAGCTGAACACCTGCCGCTCGCGCAGCGTGAGCGTGCTCAGGACAGCCGCTCCGGGGGCGGACTCCTCCTGCTCGCCGGTGCGCCGCAGCAGCCGCTGGATCTCGGTACTGAGATCGGCATAGGCGCGGGTTTTGTCGACCACGGCCTGCACCAGCGGCGTGAGCTCCCGCGGGCAGACAAAGCTGCTCGCCTGCCCCGACAACACGATCACCACTGGGGGCTGCTCGCTGTGACTGAGGGCCTGCACCACGCTGAGACCATCGCCATCGGGCAGGGCCAGATCGAGGATCAGCAGGTCGGGATCGTGCTCAGCGCACACCGCCAGGGCCTCCTCCACCCCCTGGGCGGTGGCCACCACCTCCAGGTTGGGCTGGGTGCGCAGCATCGCCACCAACAACTGGAGAAACATCACCTGGTCTTCGACCACCACGCAGCGCAGTGCCATCACCAGGGCCTGGGGGTGGCACCATTACAACCCGCATCGGCCTCGCCGGCGCGGACTGTTCACCTGCCGCCACGCCCCAGACCATGCAGCAGCTGCGGATCGGCAACGGCTACGACATCCACCGGTTGGTGCCGGGCCGGCCGCTGATCCTGGGCGGCCAGCACCTGGAGCATCCCGATGGACTGGGCCTCGATGGCCACAGCGATGCCGACGTGCTGGTGCACGCGATCATGGACGCGCTGCTGGGTGCCCTCTCCCTGGGCGACATCGGCAAGTATTTCCCCCCCGACGATCCGCAGTGGAAGGGGGCCGACAGCCTGGTCTTGCTGGAGCAGGTGGTGGCCCTGGTGGATGGGCGGGGCTGGAGCGTGGTGAACGTGGATGCGGTGGTGGTGGCGGAGCGACCCAAGCTCAAGCCCCACATCGAGGCGATGCGCGCCGCCATCGCCGGCCGCATGGGGCTGGAGCCCGATCAGGTGGGTGTGAAGGCCACCACCAACGAGAAGCTCGGGCCCGAAGGCCGCGAAGAGGGGATCAGCTGCCAGGCCGTGGCGCTGCTGCAGCGCCGCTGAGCGGCTGGCCTTCCCCAGAATGCAGGCAACGCCGGATCGACCCACACCGTGGCCCAGTGGCTGCAGCGCCAGCTCCACGCCCTGTTGGCCGCCGCTCTGGCGCTGCTGATGGCCCTGCCCGCCCAGGCGGCCGATACCCCAGGCGGCGACTACGGCGTGGTGGTGGTGGAACATCTGCGCGTAACGGTGCCGGCCGATGCGGTGGAGGCCTGGCTGGCAGCCGAGCAGGGCAGCTGGGAGCCATGGCTCGCTCAGCAGCCGGGCTTTCTGGATCGCCAGCTGCTCTGGGACCCCGAGCGGGAAGAGGGAACCCTGCTGATCCACTGGCGCAGCCGCGCCCAGTGGAAGGCCATCCCCGACACCGAGATCGAACAGGTGCAGGAGCGTTTTGAGCGGCTGGCGCGCGAGGCCACGGGCCGGCGGCAGGGCAACCCGTTCCCGCTGGTGTTCGAAGGCGAGCTGCTGCCGCAATGAGCGCAGAGACCTACGTGCTCGGCACGGCCGCCGCTGAACTGGCGCGCCTGGGCCGCCAGCACGCCATCTGGCGCGACGACACCCTCAGCGCCTGGGATCGGGCCGGCTTCGGCGCCGGCCAGCGGCTGCTGGATCTGGGCTGCGGACCGGGCTTCGCGGCCCTGGATCTGGCCGAGCGGGTGGGGCCCGCCGGCACGGTGCTGGCGATCGACAACGCGCCGTCCTACCTGCAGCACCTGGAACAGCAGGCCGGCAACCGCGGCCTGTCCCAGCTCCGCACCCTCCAGCTCGATCTCGGGCAGGCCCGCCCCCCAGAGGCCATCGATGCCGCCATCGGAACAGCCCAGTGGGACGGAGCCTGGTGCCGCTGGCTGGCGATGTTTGTGCCGGATCCAGCTGCACTGGTCGGCCTTGCCGCCCAGGCCCTGCGCCCCGGCGGGCGGCTGGTGCTGCATGAGTACGTGCAATGGGACACCTTCGCGCTGCAACCCGAGGGCGAGGGGCTGCGCCGCTTTGTGACGTGCTGCATCGGCCACTGGCAGGCCAACGGCGGCGATCCCCACATCGCCCGGCACCTCCCCAGACTGCTGGAAGCCCAGGGCCTGCAGCTGGTGTCGGCCTGCAGCCTGATGGCCTGTGAACCCACCGATGGACCCAAGGCCCGCTGGCTGCAGGACTTCCTCAGCAGCTATCCCCAGCAGCTCGCCGCAGCTGGCGTCTGGAGCCCGGCCGATCAGCAGGCCCTCAACGCCGACCTGGCGCGCGCCCATCAGCACCCCAGCCTCTGGATCACCCCAGCCCTGGTGGAGCAGATCTGGCAAAAGCCCGCAAGCCCTGAATCCAGCCGATGAGCCCCGAGCCCACTCCTGATCACCGCCTCGATCTGCAGCGGCGCCAGCGGCTCGGGATGGTGGAGGCGATCTGGGGCGAGCACAAAACCGCCGACCAGCTGGCCCGGATCATCCGCCACCTTCAGGCCGCGGGTGAGCTGGCGTTCGCCACCCGGGTGAGTCAGGAGAAAGCGGCCGCGGTGCAGGCCCTGGTGCCCGAGCTGTCGATCAAGCACCACACCGATGCCCGCTGCCTGGTGAGCCCGGAGCTGCCCCCCACCGATCCCCGCCTGGGGCGTGTGGCCGTGCTGAGCGGCGGCACCAGTGATCTGCCGGTGGCCAGGGAAGCCCAGCTGGCCCTGGCCTGCCATGGTGTGGCCGCCGACCTGGTGCTCGATGTGGGCGTGGCGGGGCTGCAGCGTCTGCTCGATCGCCTGGACGACCTGCGCAGCGCCGATGTGCTGATCGCCTGCGCCGGCATGGAAGGCGCCCTGCCCACGGTGCTGGGGGGTCTGTTGCCCCAGCCGGTGATCGGCGTGCCGGTGGCGGTGGGCTACGGCGTGAGCGCCGGCGGCCAGGCGGCGCTGCACGGGATGCTGGCCAGCTGCGCCCCCGGGGTCACCGTGGTGAACATCGACAACGGCTATGGGGCCGCCATGGCCGCCCTGCGGATCCTCGGACTCAGAGGTGCTGCAGATCCGGATAGGCGGTGAGCAGCTCCTCGGTGCTGAGCACCTCACCGGCACCCTCGGGCTGCCAGATCACCTCGAGGGCGAGCAGGTCGTCGGCCCCGACGCCTCCGAGCAGCTGCAGGCTGTCGCGCAACTGCTCGGCACTGGCAGCCCCCTTGAGCGTGAGCCGATTGCGGCTGGCCACCAGCAGCGTGATGGCGATGAAGTCGCTGGTGGCGTCGCTGTCGCCAGCGGCCTTGGCACCTTCACTGGAGCGCTGCCCACCCACGTTGGTGGTGAGCTCGCGGTCGAGCTTGGAGCGCTCCGCCATCGACAGGCGGTTGAAGGTGGACTCGGCTGACGCGAAGGGCACCTGACCCACCTCGCTGTTGGCGTACACCCAGAGGTCGGGGTGACGCAGCAGCGCCAGGCTGGTGTCCTGCAGCACCCGCTGCAGACCGGCGGGACTGCTGGTATCGGCACTGCCGGCCAGCCGGCGCAGATCGGCCTGCAGATCGCGGGCCGAAGCCAGCAGGCCCAGCTGCACCTGGGCGATCGACACCGGGCCATCGGGCCGGCTGGTGGTGATCGGGCCGCCATCGCCGGAGCCCAGCGACGGAGCGCCGCCACCGCCGCGCAGCGCGTTCACGAACAGCCCCACGATCGCCATCAGCACCAGGAGGCCGAACAGGCCGCCGCCGCCGAAGCCGAAGAACGGAATGATGAACGGAAAGCCGATGCCGCCGCCATAGCCCCCGCCATAGCCGCCCCGGTAGCTGCCACCACCGCCGTAGCCGCGCGGCATCGATGGGGCGGAGCGGAAGCTGCCGCCGCCGATGCGGCCGCCGCTGGCGGCGTAACCGGGCTCCGGCTGGATCAGCAGCAGTCCTGCGATCAGGGCAGGCAGGGCCAGCCAGCTCAGGCTGCGGCGCAGCGTGTGGCCGAGAGCCTTGCGCTGCGGCCCGTGGGTGGGGCGGAGAGGAAGAGCCAAAACGCCGCAGGCGATTGGGCTGAAATCTAGGAACCACCTCCCACGATAGTGACCACCTCGAGCACGTCGGATTCCACCACCGGCTGGGTGCTCCAGCGGCTGCGGGGCAGGATCGCGCCGTTGAACTCCACCACCACCAGCTGGGGCCTGTAGCCCAGCGCCGCCAGCGCCTCGTTCAGATTCAGGCCCGCGGGGCAGCGGCGCGGCTCGCCATTCACCTGCAGCGCGATCGGGGGGAGAGCCTGCGGATCTTCAGACGTCATGGGGTGCTCGATTCAGACGGCGTGTGGGGTGGCACAGAGCACGTCAGGCCTCGCTCTGCAATCCCGCCAACAGCTCACGGGCTGCGGCGGCCGGATCGGCAGCCTCGGTGATGGCGCGCACCACCGCCACCCGGCTGGCACCGGCCTCCCGCAGCCGCGGCAGAGCTGCGGCATCGATGCCACCGATCGCAAAAAAGGGCATCGGGCATTCCGCCGCGGCCTGGCGCACGTAATCCAGGCCCACCGGCTGGCGGCCGGGCTTGGTGGGGGTGGCCTTCACCGGCCCCACGCCGGCGTAGTCGCAGCCATCGGCCACGGCCTGGCGCAGCTGCTCGATCGCGTGGGTGCTGCGGCCGATCAGCCGCTCGGGGCCCAGCAGCTGGCGGGCCACGGCGGGAGGCAGATCCCCCTGGCCCAGATGCACCCCATCGGCCTCCACCGCCAGGGCGATGTCGAGGCGGTCATTCACGATGAACAGGGCGCCATGGCGGCCACACAGCTGGCGCAGGGCACGGGCCTGCACCAGCCGCTCCCCATCGCTGAGCAGCGCCCCCTCGGCAGTAGTGGCCTCCGGCTTGGCCCGGTACTGGACCAGGCGCACGCCGCCCCGCAGCGCCGCCGCCACCATGGCCTCGAGATTCGGCACCGGTGAACTCACCAGGTAGAGGTGGCAGCGCCGCAGCAGGGCCCGGCGCTCGGCGCCGCTGCCCTGCAGCCGGCTGGCGCGCAGCAGATCCACCTCCAGGTCGTAGAGGGCGTAGCGCACAGCAGCCGCTTCCGCCGCCAGATCGGGCTCCTGCACGCGCGCGAATTCCTCGATCACCCGCAGTGCCTCCTGCACCCGGCCCGCGTTCGCCGCCAGCACCTGCTCGGGCTGCAGGCGCTCCCGCTGGGCAGGATGCGCCATCCCTGCCGCCGGGTCGGTGGCGGTGTGACGGACCAGCTTGAGGTGGTCGCCATGCACGGCGCCCAGCCGCTGGCGCAGATCTTTGGCGCGGGCCACCAGATCGGCGCGATCGAGCCCGAAGCGCGCCCAGTCCTCCAGCACCCGCAACCCCTCGCGGGCGCGGTCGAGGTTGGCGTCCAGCAACCGCTGGACGGCCCGCCCCTGGGTGGCAGGTGTGGAATCGGTCGCAGGATGCATGGGGAAAACGGCGGCGCTGCTTAGGGTTACGGCCAGTGGCTGGAGCAAGCCGGGATGAATCACGCCGACGAGGGCAGCCCGATGCTGGTGCTGGTGTCGGGGATTCTGCTGCTGGGCGGAATCGCGGCCTTCATCGGCTGGGGTCTCACCCACGCCTACCCGGCGGGCTGAGACCGGCAGCAAGCACGGGCCTGCTGGGCATCGCGGCCGATCTGTTGCCGCAGCGCCTCCAGCCCATCGAAGCGCTGCTGGCGGCGAAGCAGAGCCAGCGGCTGCACCGTGAGCCCCATCCCCACCAGATCCCTCTCAACATCGAGCAGGTGCACCTCCACCGCGGAGGGGGCATCGGGATCCACGGTGGGCTGGGGGCCCAGGTTCATCACCGCCGCCAGCGGGCCATCCAGGGCGCCGTCCGCGCCCTGCACCCAGGCCCAGGCGGCATACACACCCTCAAGGGGCAGGCATTTGCGCCCGTCCACCTGCAGGTTGGCGGTGGGCCAGCCCAGCTGGCGCCCGAGACCGCGCCCCTGCACCACCGTGCCGCTGAAGCGATAGGGGCGCTGCAGGAGGCGATGGGCCTCGGCAAGATCCCCTGCGGCCAGGGCCCGGCGAATGCGACTGCTGCTCACCCGCTCGGGCCCGTCCCAGAGCATGGGCAGCACCTCCACGCTCACCCCGCAGCCGGCCCCGATCCACCGCAGGGCATCCGCATCACCGCGGCGGCCGGCCCCGAAGCGGAAGTTGTCGCCCACGGCCACGCGCTGGGCCTGCAGCTGCCCCACCAGCACCTGCTCCACGAAGGCGTCCGGGCTGAGGGCCGCCAGCTCACGGTTGAACGGCACCAGCACCAGCTGGCGAATCCCCAGGGGCTCCAGCAGCTCGAGCTTCTCCTGCGGCAGATCGAGCCGCAGGCGCGTGTCGCCATGCAGCACCTCCCGCGGATGGGGCCAGAAACTCACCACCGTGGGCGTGAGCCCGGCATGGGCAGCGCCGGTCACGGCCGCGATCACCCGCTGATGGCCCTGGTGAAGACCATCGAAGCTGCCGAGGGCGATGGCCGTGGGCCGCAGCGCGTCGTGGGGTGAGCGCAGGGGAATCAACGCGGCGCGGCCAGGGCAACGGGCTGTGAAGCGGATCCTCCCACCCCAGCTGGCGAGCCCGGGGAGCCGTGGCAACTTGGGGCCAGTGATGGGGCCGCCATGGCCGATCGGCTCGACCTTCAGCTCATCTCGGCGGCCCTGCGGCGCATGAGCTGGATCCGGCTCTGGGCCCAGGTGGTGCTCGCCGTGGTGGTGATGGGCGTGCTGCTGTTCAACAACATCGGCGGCCAGCTCAGCGCCCGCGCCGACAAGGCCCTGGGCCTGGGCCCCGGCCTCTCGCTCACCACCCTGGCCTTCTTCGTGTTGCTGTGGAGCATCTGGCAGAGCGGCCTGCTGATCCGCTGCGGCCGCGCCCTGGCCAGCCCCGTGCGCCCCAGCAAGGGTGAAACCGGCCGGCTGATCAAACGCGGGATCCTGGCCGACCTGGTGGGCGTGAGCCTGGCGGCCGTGGGCTATCAGGCCCTCGCCGGCAGCCTCTTTTTCCAGGCCTCGATGCAGGCGGGCTTCGCCTTCGGCGGGGTGATGACCACCCCCGGCGGACGCATCACCAACTACCCGATCACCTCCCTGGAGATGCTCTCGGTGCTGAGCAACACCCAGGTGCTGTTTGCGCACCTGATCGGGCTCTGGCTCAGCCTGTGGCTGCTGCAGCGGATTCACAGGGCAAGTTGAGCTGATCAGCCCAGCGCCGGCAGGCTGCCGCAGTCGCCGCGCCAGAAGATCTCCGGCTGCAACGGCGTGAGCGAAGCGCCACCGCTGTTCAGCTGGGCCACATCCGTGGGCCACTCGCGCGGGCCCGACACCTCGGCCTCCAGATCGTTGGCCACCTCACCGGCCAGCCAGTAATAGGTGCGCCCGCGGGGATCCACGCGCCTGTCGAACTGATCGGTGTAGCGGCGCACGGCCGTGCGGCACCAGCGCAACGGCCCGATCTGATCCGCCGGCAGGGGCGGCACGTTGAGGTTGAGCAGGGTGTTGCGCGGCCAGCCTTCGGCCAGCATCCGCTCGGCCACATCCAGGGCGAGTTCGGCCGCGGGCGCGAACTGGCGCCACTGGAAATCGGCGCTGCTCACCGCCAGGGCATGCAGACCCTCGATCGTGCCCTCCATCGCGGCGCTCACCGTGCCGGAATAGAGCACGTCGGTGCCCAGATTCGGGCCATGGTTGATGCCGGAGAGCACCAGATCCGGCCACGCATCCAATAACGAAAAGAGCGCGAGCTTCACGCAGTCGCTCGGGGTGCCGCTGCAGGCCCAGGCATGCACCCCATCGGCGAACAGCGCATCGGCCCGCTCGGCGCGGATGGGCGTCTGCAGGGTGAGGCCATGGCCGGTGGCCGAGCGCTCCTGATCCGGGCACACCACGCTCACGTGGTGGCCGCGGGCCACGGCGGCGGCGGCCAGGGTACGGATGCCCTCGGCGAAGACCCCGTCGTCGTTGCTGATCAGGATCCTGAGGGGGGCCATGGCGGCGGCAAGGGGCTGATCCGTACAGTCTCCCCCTTGCCCCCGAGCCCGAGGCAGCCGTGAGCGCCACCGTGTCCCTGCAGCAGCTCACCGAGCAGCTCGACGCCCTGGAGCGCGCCGCGGCCGATGCCATCCGCGCGGCCGGCAGCGCCGCCGAGCTGGAGGAGCTGCGGGTGGGCCTGCTGGGCAAGAAAGGTCGGCTCTCGGCCGTGCTCGGCGCCATGGGCAAGCTGCCCGGCGATGAGCGTCCCGTGGTGGGCCAGCGCGCCAACGTGCTCAAGGAGCAGGTGCAGACCCTGCTGAGCGAACGCCTGCAGGCGGTGAAATCAGCGGCGATGGCGGAGCGCATCGCCCGCGAAACCCTTGATGTCACGGCCCCCTGCAGCTACGTGCCGCCGGGCCACCGCCATCCCCTGATCAGCACGATCGAGGAAATCGTGGATATCTTTTCCGGCCTCGGCTATCGGGTGTCGGAAGGTCCTGAAATCGAGAGCGATTACTACAACTTCACGGCGCTGAACATCCCGGAGCATCACCCCGCCCGGGACATGCAGGACACCTTCTATCTGGAGGACGGCCGCCTGCTGCGCACCCACACCTCGCCGGTGCAGATCCGCCACCTGGAGAGCAATCCGCCACCGGTGCGGGTGGTGGCACCTGGCCGCGTGTACCGGCGCGACGCGGTGGATGCCACCCACTCGCCGGTGTTCCATCAGGTGGAGGTGCTGGCGATCGATGAGGGCCTGGATTTCAGCCACCTGCGCGGCACGGTGACGGCCTTTCTGCGGCAGTTCTTCGGCGACCTGCCGGTGCGCTTCCGCGCCAGTTACTTCCCCTTCACCGAACCCAGCGCTGAGGTGGATGTGCAGTGGCGCGGCCGCTGGCTGGAGGTGATGGGTTGCGGGATGGTGGATCCGGCGGTGCTCACCGGCATGGGCCTCGATCCGGAGCGCTGGAGCGGCTTCGCCGCCGGCCTGGGCGTGGAGCGCTTCTGCATGGTGCGCCACGGCATCGACGACATCCGCCGGCTGTACACCAGCGATCTGCGCTTCCTGGAGCAGTTCTGAGCGAGCCCCATAAACTCGGGCAGCCCCCCGCTGCTCGATCGGTGCCCCGCGTCGGACTGATCGTGAACGACGGCAAGGACCTGGCCGTCACCACGGCGGATCAGATCGAAGCTCGGCTGCAAGAGGCCGGCCGCGACGTGGTGCGCGTGAGCAGCAGCGGCGGGATGGTGGGCTTCGCCAACCCCGACCAGCACCTGCGCACCCGCGGCTATGCCGCCTGCGTACCGCCCAGCTTCGACGCGCACATGGAGCTGGCGGTGGTGCTCGGCGGCGACGGCACCGTGCTGTCCGCCGCCCGGCAGACCGCGCCGATCGGCGTACCGATCCTCACGATCAACACCGGCCACCTGGGCTTCCTGGCCGAGGCCTACCTGCACCAGCTGGATCAGGCCCTCGATCAGCTGATCGCCGGCGACTGGTCGCTGGAGGAGCGCACGATGCTGATCGTGAGCGTGATGCGCGGCGAACAGCGCCGCTGGGAGGTGCTCTGCCTCAACGAAATGGCGCTGCACCGCGAGCCGCTCACCTCGATGTGCCATTTCGAGGTCGCGATCGGCCGCCACGCCCCGGTGGACATCGCCGCCGACGGCGTGATCCTCTCCACCCCCACCGGCTCCACCGCCTATTCGCTCAGCGCCGGTGGCCCGGTGATCACCCCCGACTGCCCGGTGCTGCAGCTCACCCCGATCGCCGCCCATTCGCTGGCGTCACGGGCCCTGGTGTTCAGCGACCGCGAGCCGGTCACCGTGTTCCCGGCCACGCCCGAACGGCTGATGATGGTGGTGGACGGCAGCGCCGGTTGTTACATCTGGCCGGAAGACCGGGTGCTGATCCGCCGCAGCGAGCATCCCGTGCGCTTTGTGCGCCTGGCCGATCACGAGTTCTTCCAGGTGCTGCGCAACAAGCTGGGCTGGGGCCTGCCCCACGTGGCCAAGCCCGACGGCAACGGCCGATGAGCGGCGCTGCAAGGGTGGGGCCTGTGGTGCTGCTGCTGGGCGCCGAGGCTGAAGCCCTGGCTGCACGGCTGGAAGCGTCGGGCTACGGGCCGGTTGTGGAACGCGAGCTTGCCGAAACGGCTGTGCCGGGCGCGGTGTTGCTCAGCGCCAGCGAGGAACCCCGCATCGGGGAACTGCGCGCGCGCTTCGGCTCGATTCCGATCCTGCTGGATCAGCGCGACAACACGATCGAGGCCCGGGTGCACTGCCTGAGCAGCGGCGCCGATGATTTCTGGCTGTCGAGCCTGGGCCCCAGCGATCTGCTGATGCGGCTGCGGCTGCACCTCGACATCGGCCAGCGGGCCAACGTGCCGGCCCAGCTGATGCAGGTGGGCGATCTGGTGGTGAATCCGATGGGACGCCAGGTGAAGCGCGGTTCGCGGCCGGTGGCGCTCACCACCCGCGAATACCAGCTGCTGTTGTTGCTGCTGGAGCGCAAGGGCACGGTGGTGAGCCGTGAGCAGATCCTTCGCCACGTGTGGAACGACCAGCAGGGCGCCGCCAGCAACGTGATCGAGGTGTACGTGCGCTACCTGCGCCAGAAGCTGGAGGACGGCGGGGAACGGCGGCTGATCCACACCGTGCGCGGCCAGGGCTACTGCCTCAGCGAACGCCTGCCCCAGATCCAGCCCCCCAATCCATGACGATCCCCACCGGCCGCGCCGCTGTGGCCCTGATCGGCCTGACGGCGCTGATCGGCCTCCCCACGCCAGCGGCCACGCCCAGGGCCCAGAGCGCCAGCCAGCCGCCGCAGTACCTGCCGATCGAGGCCCAGTGGTGCGTGGCCCCGGGCCAATGCATCCAGCTGGAGGTGCCGCGCGGTGAGCGCCAGTTCAGCTTCGGGCTGCAGCTGCGCCCACCGCTCAAGCCCCTGCAAGGGATGTGGTTCGATTTCGGCTCCCCGGTGCAGGCCCGCTTCTGGATGCACCGCACCCCCGCCGCCCTCGACATGCTGTTCATCAAGGGCGGCAAGGTGGTGGCGATCGAGGCCCACACCAAACCCTGCATGCGGCTGCCCTGCCCCAGCTACGGGCCCGATGAACAGGTGGAGAGCGTGGTGGAACTCGGCGCCGGCCAGGCCGCAGCCCTCGGCATCCAGGTGGGCAGCCCGGCGGTGATTGAGCGGCTTCAGCCCCAGCGCCCCTGAAGCACCAGCACCGGGTTCATCGGCGCCAGGCGGGTGCCATCGGCCAGGGCCGCGCCGCGCCAGCTCTGGTGCTGCGCCACGCTCACCTCCAGGCCCGCTGCCACCAGCACGGGCCGCAGTTCGGCCAGGGCCTCCACGGTGGCCAGGGGGATCACCACCACGCCGCCCGGTCGCAACCGCTCCAGAACGGCCTGCAGCACGGAAACGCGCTCACGGCCGCCACCGCCGATCAGCGCCCGATCCGGATCGGGACACGCGGCCAGGGCTTGCGGCGCCCGACCTTCCACCACTCCGGCCGGCTGCACCCCCACACGCTCGGCATTGGCGCGGATCAGCGCCGCCGATCCGCCCCGCTGCTCCAGGGCCCAGAGCTGCAGAGCCGGCCGCAGCCGCAGCGCCTCCAGCCCCACCGACCCCACGCCGGCGCCCACGTCCCAGAGCACGCCCGTCGCAGGCAGCTGCAGATCGGCCAGCAGCTGCACCCGCACCTCGCGCTTGGTCATCAGGCCGGGGCGGTCGGGGTGCTGCAGCCAGAGCCCATCGGGAATACCGAACAGGGGCAACGCGGCCGGATCGGCCACGGGCGGCAGCGGTTCGGCGATCAGCAGCACCAGGTGCAATGGATCCAGATCCGGCGGTATCGCCGCGGCAGGGCTGAGCCGCTGCACCCGCTCCTGGGGATGGCCCAGCCGCTCGCATAGCCACAGGCCATAGGCCGCCTCCAGGCCCGAGGCCCGCAGGATGCGCCGCACCTCTTCGGCACCGCCACGGCCGGGGTCGGTGAGCACCGCCAGGGCGGCGGGCCGTTTCTGCAGGGCGGCGGCCAGGGCATCGGGCTCGCGGCCGTGCAGGCTCACCCAGCTGGCGTCCTGCCAGGGCCGGCCGATGCGGGCGAAGGCCAGCTGCAGGGAGCTGGGTGCGGGGTGAAAGCGCAGGAGCTCCGGGCCGAAACGCTGCAGCAGCAGCCGGCCGATGCCAAACCAGAGAGGATCGCCACTGGCCAGCACCGCCGCCGGCTGGCCCTGGCCCATCGCCTGCTCCAGGGCAGCCAGCAGGGGCTCGGGCTGATCCGAGGCCATCAGCGCTGGGCCGCCCGACCCGAACCAGGCCTCGAGTTCGGCCAGCAGCCGCTTCGGCGCCGCCACCAGCCGGGCCTGGCGCAGCAGGGCCTGGGCCGGCAGCGGCAGACCCGCCGCGCCACTGGCGTCGCAACCGATCACGTGGCACAGCACCGGCCCACCCCGCCATTGCCGCCATGATGCGGCCCAGGGCAAATCGGCCGACTGGCTGGAGCGCAACCGCCGGGTGGTGCAGCGCTACCAGGCGCTGGTGCGCTCGGCGGTCACCCTCGATGCCCTGGTGGATCAGGAACTGGGCGACGGGCCGCTCTGAACAGGCAGCTCTGACAAGCTGGCCCCATTCCGTTGTGCTCCATGGCCCGCCTCGGCCTTACTGCGCTCAAGTCGCTGCTGCGGCGCGCCGTCGGCCACAGCCGGGCTGGAGCCCGATCGGCCCCGACTGCCCTGGAGGCAAGCTGGAGCCGGCCCTTCGGTCTGGGCTGGAGCAAGCCCTACACCGTGCGCTACGCCAGCAACCTCGACGACGGCCCCAACCACGGCATGCCGCTGGGGGGCTTCGGCGCGGGCTGCATCGGCCGCGCACCGGATGGCTCCTTCAACCTCTGGCACCTCGACGGCGGCGAGCACTGGTTCGGCACCCTGCCCGACTGCCAGTTCGCCCTGTTCGAGAGCGACGGCAGCAGCAGCCGCGCCCATGCCCTGGCGGTGAAGCCCGAGCGGGATGCCTCCCGCCCCGACGCCGGCGAACCCCTCGCCAGCTGGAGCTGGTATCCGGCGAGCACCGCTGAACACAGCACCGGCCGCTACGAGGCCCGCTACCCGATCAGCCGCACCAGCTACACCGGCGTGTACGCGGCCGAGGTGAGCTGTGAGGCCTTCAGCCCGATCCTTCCCGGCGACTACCGCCGCACCAGCTATCCGGTGGCGGTGTTCCGCTGGCGCCTGACCAACCCCACCCGAGCACCGCTCGATCTCTCGCTGCTGCTGAGCTGGCGCAATACGGTGGGTTGGTTCACCAACACCGACCCCTCGGCGTCGGTGCACTTCCGCGACGACGGCAGCCCCGAGCACAGCTACGTGCCCGCCATCGGCCGCAGCCAGGGCCAGGCCAACCGCTGGGTGGAGCAAGCGGGCCTGAAAGGGGTGCTGCTCGATGGCCAGCGCAGCAAGCCGATCGCCGAGGGGCAGGGCCAGTGGTGCATCGCCGTGCCCGATGAGGGGGTGTTCAGCCAGGCCGGTGCCGCCCGGGTGCAGATCCAGCGCTGCAGCCGCTGGAATCCCGCCGGCGATGGCCGCGAGCTCTGGAGCAGCTTCGCGGCCAACGGCTCGATTCCCGACAGCAACAACGACCGCCGCAGCACCGGCCACGAGCCAGCCAGCGCCGCCATCGCCGTGAAGCTGCAGCTGCGGCCGGGTGAAAGCCTGGAGATCCCCGTGGTGATCAGCTGGGATCTGCCGGTAACGGCCTTCGCCAGCGGCAGCCAGGCCCTGCGCCGCCACACCGACTTCTTCGGCGCCAGCGGCGAGAACGCTGTTGCCATCGCCGCCGAGGCCCTGCGTGAGTGGCCCCAGTGGCGGCAGCAGATCGACGCCTGGCAGCGGCCGGTGCTGGAGCGCAGCGACCTGCCGGAGCCGCTGCGGATGGCGCTGTTCAACGAGCTCTACGACCTGGCCTCCGGCGGCAGCCTCTGGACCGCCGCGAGCGCCACGGATCCGGTGGGCCGTTTCGGCGTGCTCGAGTGCCTCGACTACGCCTGGTACGAGAGCCTCGATGTGCGTCTCTACGGCTCCTTTGCCCTGCTGCAGCTCTGGCCGGAGCTCGACAAGAGCGTGCTGCGCAGCTTCGCCCGCGCCATCCCCGCCAGCGACGCCACGCCACGGCCGATCGGCTGGTATTTCACCCAGGGCAAGGGGCGGGTGGAAGCGGCCCGCAAAGTGGCGGGCGCCACCCCCCACGATCTGGGCGCACCGAATGAGCGGCCGTGGGATGCCACCAACTACACCGCCTATCAAGACTGCAACCTCTGGAAAGACCTGGCCAGCGACTTCGTGCTGCAGGTGTGGCGCAGCTTCCGCCTGGCCCCCAGCGGCGAAGACCTGCGCTTTCTGGCCGACTGCTGGCCGGCGGCCGTGACCGCCCTGCGCTACCTGAAGACCTTCGATGCCAACGGCGATGGCCTGCCCGACAACGGCGGCGCCCCCGACCAGACCTTCGACGACTGGCCCCTGAAGGGCGTGAGCGCCTACTGCGGCGCCCTCTGGATCGCGGCCCTGGAGGCGGCCCTCGCCATGGGCCAGCGGCTGCAGCTGGAGCTGGGGCTTGACACCTCCAGCGAGCAGCGGCAGTTCGGCGGTTGGCTGGAGCAATCCCGCGCCAATTTCGACCGCCTGCTCTGGAACGGCGAGTATTACAACATCGATGCCGAGAGCGGCACGCCGGTGGTGATGGCCGACCAGCTCTGCGGCGACTTCTACGCCCGCCTGCTGGGCCTGCCACCGGTGGTGGCCGATACCCGCAGCCGCTCCGCCCTCAAGGCGGTGAAGGAAGCCTGCTTTGAGGGGTTCAACGGCGGCAAGCTCGGCGTGGCGAATGGCCTGCGCCGCGACGGCACTCCGCTCGATCCCAACGGCACCCACCCGCTGGAGGTGTGGACCGGCATCAACTTCGGCCTGGCGGCCTACTACCGCCTGATGGGCGACACCAGCACCGCCCTGGCGATCTGCTCGGCCGTGGTGGGCCAGGTGTATGAAGGCGGTCTGCAGTTCCGCACCCCTGAAGCGATCACGGCGGTCCACACCTTCCGAGCCTGCCACTACCTGCGGGCGATGGCGATCTGGGCCCTGTGGGCCACCCACACCGGCTGGCAGCCGATCCCGGGCGCCGAACGTCCGGCCCTCGCCGTTTGATCACGATGGTTCTGCGCTCCCTGCTGGCCGGCCTGCTGGGCCTGGCCCTGTTGATCGGCATGCCTGGGGTGGCCTCAGCCCAGGTGCATGCCCACAGCGATGACAACGGCGCGCCGGTGGTGCGCAGCCTGGAGAGCCTGCGGGATCTGGATTACCAGAGCTGGCAGGTGGTGGCCTATCGCACCGGCGCCCCGGGCGGTCCGCTCACGCTGCGGATCGTGGGCTACCCCGGCAAGGTGCGCCTCGATCACCCCACGGCCCTGCTGGTGCGCGGCGGCCGCCGCAGCTGGGAACTGGCTGACATCACCCTCGACAACCCGAAGCTGGCGGGCGACGGCCGCGCCGCCGCCGCCGAGTTCGACCTGGCCCCTCTGATCGCCGACCTGCACAAGGACCGTCCGCTGCGGCTGGAACTGCCCGGCGTGTTCACCGAACTGCCGGTGCCTCCGTTTGTGGTGGCGGAATGGCGCAGCCTGCCCACGACTGAGGGGTGAAATCAGAGCCCATCTGCCTGATCCAGCGATTGGAGCTCGATCACTGCATCATTCAGCTGTTGGCGGCTGGAGGCTCCGGATTGGAGGAGGAATCCAGCGAGCGCGACTTGGAAGCCAGCTGTCGCACGACCGCGTCGTGCCGCTCGATCTCGTCGTACATCTGCGCGGTTTCGAGCTCGAGCTCGACTGTTCCACTCAACGCCGAGATCAACCAGGAGAGCCGCTGACGCCAGGTCAAAGGCTGCGAGGCTCCAACCCAGCAGGGCAGGTTGCGCTTGATCGGTGCCGGTTCGTTGGAGGAAGGGGAGGAGCTCATCGGCCGAAAGGCTGGGACCAAAGAAACGGAGAAGTGCCGAGAAGGCGTAGAGGAAGGTGACCAGCGCCCGGGGAAGCAGCGCCAGAAAGGCGAGCATTGAGGGCCACGCTATCGAGGATCTCCCTCTGTCAGTTCCACCGTCTGTCTCCTCTCCCTGGCTGCCCTGGATGCGCCGGGCCCTGCAGTTGGCTGCGCTCGGTGAGGGGCGCACCAGCCCCAATCCCCTGGTGGGCGCGGTGGTGCTGGACGCTCAGGGCCAGCTGGTGGGCGAGGGCTACCACGCCAAGGCAGGTGAAGCCCATGCGGAAGTGGTCGCACTGGCTCAGGCAGGGCAACGGGCCGAAGGCGGCACCCTGGTGGTGACGCTGGAGCCCTGCTGCCATCACGGCCGCACCCCCCCCTGCGTGCAGGCGGTGTTGACGGCACGCGTGGCCCGGGTGGTGGTGGCCATGGAAGACCCCAATCCGCTGGTCGCCGGTGGCGGCATCGCCGCCCTGAAGCTCTCAGGCATCCCGGTGGAGGTGGGCATCTGCGCAGCGGAAGCCCGCGAGCTCAACCGCGCCTTCATCCACCGCCTTGAGACCGGCCGCCCCTGGGGCGTTCTCAAGTGGGCCATGGGGCTCGACGGCCGCACGGCCCTCAGTAACGGCGCCAGCCAGTGGATCAGCGGGCCCCAGGCCCGGGCCTGGGTGCACCGGCTGCGGGCCGGCTGTGATGCGGTGATCGTGGGCGGCGGCACCGTGCGGACCGACGATCCGCTGCTCACGTCGCGGGGCCAGCGCGAACCGGAGCCGCTACGGGTGGTGCTCAGCCGCAGCCTGCGGCTTCCTGAGCACGCCCAGCTCTGGGACACCACCACAGCCCCCACCCTGGTGGCCCACGGCTACGACGCGCCGGTCCGTCCCCGCTTCCGCCTCGATGCGCGCGGGATCGAGCGGGTGCTGCTGCAGCCCAGCAGCCCCGCGACACTGCTGGAAGAACTGGCGCGCCGTGGCTGCAACCGGGTGCTGTGGGAATGCGGGCCGGAGCTGGCCGCCGCGGCCATCCGCGAAGGCTGCGTGCAGGAGGTGGCCGCCGTGGTGGCACCGAAACTGATGGGCGGAGCGCCTGCCCACACGCCCCTGGGGGAGCTGGGCTTCACGGCGATGGATCAGGTGCCGAGCTGGGAGTCCGCCGCTCCCCAGGCCCTCGGGAACGACTGGCTGTTTACGCTCAGACCAGCTCCGGATGGCGGGGGTCGCCTTTGAACGGGCCGATCACCCTGGAGCTGATCCAGCCGCCGTAGAAGCCACCGGGCTGGGGGAGCACCCGCTCACCGTCGATCCAGCAGCCATCCATCAGGCCGGGATACACCGCAAACCACCCCGCCAGCTCGGCAAAGGCGGGGGTGGGCTGGGGATAGCTCCACACCGCCCGGCGCAACCGCCGCTCGCTGGCCAAACCCGCATCCACCACCACATCGAAGTAGCGGGCGATTCCCTTCCATTCGCAGAAGCTGCGGCCCTCAGCCGGTTGGAGCAGCTCCAGGGCCATCTCCTCGGGCGGCAGGTAGTAGCTGGGTGGATGGAAGGTTTCCAGCACCCGCAGGCTGCGGTTGGTGGCGCAGAGCTGGCGGCCCAGGGCCGCCACCCGGATGGGCTCGCTGCTCGGCACCAGGGCCGGCGGCCGGGGGTAGTCGCAGACGCGCTCAGCCATGGCCAACGTGGGATCAGGCCAGGATGAAATGACGCAGCCGCCGCGCCTCGGCTCCGGCGCGCGCCTGCAGCTCCTCGTCGCTGAGGCCCTCCTCCGCCCGCGCCTGCGCGGCGGTCACATCAGCCTCACTGAGTTCGTAGCCCGCGCCGCGGGCCAGGGCCAGAAAGTCGGCCAGTTCCAGGGGCTCGGCCGGCTGGTGCAAACGCCTGTTGAGCTCCGGATCGTCCTTGGCGTGCGCAAGAAATGCGTCCAACTGCTCAAGGCTCATGGCGGCGCGCCGGTGTGGGGATGGCCCTGGTTTAGCGGGAACAGGGGCAACTGCCGCTGCTCATACAGGGAGGCTGAAGCGTTCGGTTCTCCCCCGGGCCGCGGTGCCCGAGCACGCCTTTAGCTTGGGCCCATTCGTCGGCCTTCGCGCCATGCCCATCCGCCAGGACGAGAACCGCCCCAACCGGCGCTTCGGCCTGATCAACCTGATTCTGATCGGTGTTGGGGTGCTGCTGCTGTTCAGCAACTTCATCCCCAACCCGGCGATGCAGGTGCCGCGCGTTCCCTATTCGCTGTTCATCGACCAGGTGAACGACGACAACGTGCGTCGGGCCTACATCACCTCCGATCAGATCCGCTATGAGCTGAAGGAAGCTCCGGCGGAGGGTGCACCCACGGTGCTGGCGACCACGCCGATCTTCGACATGGAGCTGCCCCAGCGGCTGGAGCAGCACGGGGTGGAATTCGCCGCCGCACCGCCGCGCAAGCCCAGCTTCATCACCACGGCCCTGAGCTGGATCGTGCCGCCGCTGATCTTCATCCTGGTGCTGCAGTTCTTCGCCCGCCGCTCGATGGGCGGCGCCCAGGGGGCGCTGAGCTTCACCAAGAGCAAGGCCAAGGTGTACGTGCCGGATGAGGAATCCCGCGTCACCTTCAACGACGTGGCCGGCGTGGATGAGGCCAAGGCCGAACTCACCGAGATCGTTGATTTCCTCAAGACGCCCGAGCGCTACGCCGCCATCGGTGCCCGCATCCCCAAGGGCGTGCTGCTGGTGGGCCCTCCCGGCACCGGCAAGACGCTGCTCTCCAAGGCGGTGGCCGGTGAGGCCGGCGTGCCGTTCTTCATCATCTCCGGCTCCGAGTTCGTGGAGCTGTTCGTGGGTGCCGGCGCGGCCCGCGTGCGCGACCTGTTCGAAGAAGCCAAGAAGAAGGCGCCCTGCATCATCTTCATCGACGAACTCGATGCGATCGGCAAGAGCCGCGCCGGCTCGATGGGCGTGGTCGGCGGCAACGACGAGCGCGAGCAGACCCTCAACCAGCTGCTCACCGAGATGGACGGCTTCGCCGCCAAGGACAAGCCGGTGATCGTGCTGGCCGCCACCAACCAGCCCGAAACCCTCGATGCCGCCCTGCTGCGCCCCGGCCGCTTCGACCGCCAGGTGCTGGTGGATCGCCCCGACCTCTCCGGCCGCCGCACGATCCTCGACATCTACGCCAAGAAGGTGAAACTCACCGATGGGGTGGATCTCGATCGCATCGCCCAGGCCACCGCGGGCTTCGCCGGTGCCGACCTGGCCAACCTGGTGAACGAGGCGGCGCTGCTGGCGGCCCGGGCCAAGCGCAACGCGGTGGAACAGGGCGACCTCAACGAGGCGATCGAGCGGGTGGTGGCCGGCCTGGAGAAGAAGAGCCGGGTGCTGCAGCCCGATGAGAAGAAGGTGGTGGCTTATCACGAGGTGGGCCACGCGATCGTGGGCCACCTGATGCCCGGCGGCAGCAAGGTGGCCAAGATCTCGATCGTGCCCCGCGGCATGAGCGCCCTGGGCTACACCCTGCAGCTGCCCACCGAGGAGCGCTTCCTCAATTCCAAGGAAGACCTCGAAGGCCAGATCGCCACCCTGCTGGGCGGCCGCAGCGCCGAGGAGGTGGTGTTCGGGGCGGTGACCACCGGCGCCGCCAACGACCTGCAGCGCGCCACCGACATCGCCGAGCAGATGGTGGGCACCTACGGCATGAGCGAAACGCTGGGTCCGCTGGCCTACGACAAGCAGGGCGGCAGTCGGTTTCTGGGCGGCGGCAACAACCCGCGCCGGGTGGTGAGCGACACCACCGCCCAGGCGATCGACCGCGAGGTCCGCGGCCTGGTCGACCGGGCCCACGACCGGGCCCTGGCGATCCTGCACCACAACCGCGACCTGCTGGAGCGGATCTCCCAGGAGATCCTCGACAAGGAGGTGATCGAGGGCGATGAGCTCAAGGGTTTGCTGGCCGAGAGCGTGCTACCCGCCGAAGCCCAGCTGGCGGCTTGACGCCGGGGCCCCCGATCCCCGATAAGGGGTCTTTGAGACCGGCCGATGCACGGCGCCGCCTCCACCCCCCTGGCCCCAGCTCTGGAAGCTCTGCGGGGCCGTGACCTGCTCTCCTCAGCCGATCTGAGCAGCGAGCAGACCCTGGCCCTGCTGCAGCTGGCCGCCGACCTCAAGGCCGGGCGCAGCAGCATGGACCTGGGCGGCAGGACCCTGGGCCTGATCTTCAGCAAGGCCTCCACCCGCACCCGGGTGAGCTTCACGGTGGCGATGGCCCGGCTGGGGGGCCAGACGATCGACCTCAATCCCCAGGTGAGCCAGGTGGGCCGCGGCGAACCCGTGGCCGATACGGCGCGGGTGCTCAGCCGCTACGTGGATGCCCTGGCGATCCGCACCTTCGCCCAGGGCGAACTGGAGGAGTACGCCCACTGGGCCTCGATCCCGGTGATCAACGCCCTCACCGACCTGGAACACCCCTGCCAGGCCCTGGCCGACTACCTCACCCTGCGGGAAGCCTTCGGTGGGCTGCAGGGCCTCACCCTGAGCTACGTGGGCGATGGCAACAACGTGGCCCACTCCCTGATGCTGTGCGGCGCCCTGCTGGGGGTGAACG
>VFQS010001052.1_pt1 | contig 26808 bp, 28 predicted proteins | sample 3512361 | NCBI WGS metagenome assembly VFQS01 (sample SAMN10412375, study PRJNA504923) | tailings metagenome | isolation source: Relicate 1 Philex TSF3 active mining | place: Philippines
GTCGTAGGGCCTGCAGCATCCAGGTCTCCCTGGCCGCGCAGTCCAAAACCATAGCTCATCGACGGCAGGAGGACAAGGGGATCAGCACATCAGGGCCTGGGCCCAGGGCATGAAGGTGGCCAGAGTTTCGGGGCGATCGGCCGCCAGCACTGGGAAGTCGGCAGTGCCAAGGTCGGTGCCGACCTGGATTCCACCCGGTTGCTGCGCCAGCCACTGCACCGGACAGCCGAGTTCGGTGAGCACCAGCCAGGCCGCCGCCAGGTCCCAGATCTTGGGCGTGGCTTCCAGGGCGGCCACGGTCTGGCCCATGGCCACGCTCACCAGATTCAGGCTGGCCACGCCAAGCAGGCGGATCTTGCCGGGAAAACGCTGATTGGGCAGCTTCTGCAGCACCCCGATCGAGCGGCTGCAGAGCGAGGCACAGCCAGCCGGGTGAGTCTGCAGCGAAGGCGCGGCAATGGGTTTGCCATTGCGCCAGGCACCCGCACCGCGCACCGCCACGATCCGCTGACGCAGGGGTGGCACATCGAGAATGGCCAGCACCGGCACGCCTCCCTCGAAGCGCGCCAGCGAAATCGCCCAATAGGGAATGCCGGCAGCAAAGTTGGTGGTGCCATCCAGCGGATCCACCACCCAGTAAGCCGGGGTTGCGGGCACCAACTGGCGCCCCTCCTCGCTGAGCACGCCCTCCTTGGGGTAGAGCGCAGCGAGGCCCTCCACCAGGGTGGCGTCGCTCCAGCGATCGCAGGCGGTAATCAGGCTGCCATCGGCCTTCACATCAGAAACCATGTGGCCGAAGTCGATCCGCTGGCGCTCCGCCACACGGTCGATCAGTTCGGACAAACCAGGATCAAGGAGCGGTGCGATAGGGGCCGTGGTCATCCGAGCTCGAGGGTGAGCACCTTCGTGAGGCTTCGCCCCGTATCCTCCCTGAACTGGCGCAAATTCAGACGCGCAAGCACCAGCAAGGCAGCCAGCGCCACCAGGATCTCGGCGCTGAGCACCACGGCATAGGCAAAGTAGGGGCCTTCCCCAAGGTTCTGGGCCTGTTGCCACGCCCGGCCCAGATCCAGCAAGCCGCCACCGACCACCTTGCCGAGAGCGCGGGACAAGGCCTGGGCCAACCCCCAGACCCCCACAAACGTGCCAGCCGCCTGGGGCAAGGTGAGATCCAGCATCAACACCAGGGCACTGTTGGTGCCGATCCCGGCCGCAAAACCGAACACCAGCATCACAGTCTGGAGCACGGCCACCTTGCCGGTGGCACCGGCCAACAGCAGCAGCACCAGGCTGGCCACGATCAACTGGCAACCCAGACGCGCCGTGGCCAGCTTGCCGAGCCTGGGCACGATCCACAGACCCGCCAGCAGTAGACCTGAAAGAGTGCCTATCCCCCACACGGCATTGAGGGAGGCCGTGGCGGCAATCGGCATGCCGAACACCTCGGCGCCGTAGCTCTCCAGGATCGGGTCTTGAAGGAACAGGCCCAGGGTGAACAGCAGCAAAAAACTGAAGAACACGAGCACCTGACGGCTCGAGGTGATCAGAGCCCAGGCCTGCCGCAGGGTGATGGCGTCCTCGCGGGCTGGTTGGCCCGATGCCGCAGCCTCATGTCGGCGGGCTGAAGCTGAAGCCTCCATGCCAAATGTGGCGATGAGGGTGAGCACCACGACCACCAACACCACCCGGCCCATGAAAGCCAGCAAGACCTCGCGCAGCACGGCCGGATCGGTGACGCCATCAAGGCCGCGCAGGCTCAGGTTGATGGCGATGGCGCCCACCACGATGCCCACGGTGAGCAGACACCAGATCAGGCCCACGGCCTGGGGGCGCTCCTGTTCGGTGGTGCGATCAATCACCAGGGCCAGGTAGGGCGTGGTGGCCAGCGACACCGCCAGGCCATAGCAGGCAAACAGGCCACAGAGGGCTGCCACGCCACCGATGAGCGCGGCGGCAGATCCGGCCTGCAGCAGCTCGGCCACGTGGAAGATGAGCGGAATGGAGAGCACCGCCAACCCACAGAACAGCGCCGTGCCGAGCCAGATGTAGGGAACCCGGTGTCGGCCAGCGAGCGGATGGGCGTCGGAGATCTGGCCGAACAGCACCCGCGCGGGCGCCACGAATTGCTCGAAGGCCAGGGCTCCACCCACCAGCAGGCCTGGAAAAGCGAGCTCACTGATCATCACCCGGTTGAGCAGACCGGTGAAGATCACGGCCAGACAGCCCAGACACCCCTGGAACAGGCCAAGGCGAAGGGTTCTCAGCAAACCCAGGCCACGGTCGCTGACGTAAGGGCGATGCGCGGTTGCCAACGGTGAGGCCCTCAGCGGGCGGCCTGGCAACCGGGGATCAGCGGCGAGGGCTCCACCGGAACAGCGGAGGTGCCGACAGGCTTCTCCGACGGCAGCGACGGGGCCTTGCAGACGGCGATCTGGTCGAGGCCGGTGCGGCGCTGCAGCTCCACCAGGCGCTTGTTGTAGTCGTTGATGGCGTTGGAATGGCGCACCTCCGCCTGGGTGAGGTCGCGCTGGGTATCAACCACCTCCCGCTGGGTGGTGACCCCGGCCTGGAAGCGCAGGCGTGCCAGACGCAACGATTCACGGGCCGAGATCACCTCACGGGCCGTCGTGGTGATGTTGCGGTTGTTCTTCTCCAGTTCGTAGAAGCTGGTTTCCACCTCTTGGCGGATGGCATCGCGCCGCTGGGCGAAGCGGAAGGTGTTTTCCTGGGCGCGCTGTTTACCCTGGCGGTAACGGGCACGGGCAGCACCGCCATCGAAGAGATTCCAGCTCAGACTGAGACCGATGGTGTTGTCAACATTCCAGCCGTAGTTTCCAGACGGAACCAGGATCGGATCGGTATTGGTGTAGCCGGTGTTGCGGCCAGCGGCGAGCGTGTTAACGATGCTCAGAAAAGGTTGAACCTGACCCAGCTGAGTGTTGGCATTGCTGTTGGCAATCGAGATGTCAAGGATCGCCTGATCCAGCTCTTCGCGGAAGGCATAGGCGGCCACGATGCTGTCCTGCAGAGAGGCCTGCCAGGTGCCGACCACACCGGAAGGATCCTTCGCCGTGGGGGTGACGGTCTGGGGGAGATCCAAAAAAGAGGCCAGAGTGCGGCGCGCCACTTCCTGGGACGCCAGGAACTCGGATAGCACCTGCTGGTCACGGGCCAGCTGGGTTTCGGCCTGGAGCACCGCCAGCTTGGTGTCCACACCGGCCTGATAACGGGCCTTGGCATCGCGCAGACTCACCAAGGACGCCCGCACGGATTCCTGACCGATGCGCACGCCGTCGTCAGACTGCTGCAGATCGAAATAGGTCTGGGCGACCTGCAGGCGCAGGTCACGCAAGGCGATCAGATATTGATTTTTGGCTTTTTCAAATTCATCGCGTGCTGCTGCAATCTGCGGCGTCCGCGTAGGATTAATGAGCCCCCAACTTGCCTCAAGGGCAGCAGTCATCCGCCACAGGCTTGTAGCAGTGAGACCATCCGTCAGCTGCGTTCCTCCACCTGAGAAGCCACCGAGACTGAACTGCTGGCCGCCTGTATAGGAAGGAAGGCTGCCCGCGTTGAGGTTGATACTGGGATACCAGAGGGCGATCTGGGCCCGCAGGCCGCTTTGAGCCTGCTCAGCCTGACTGGCGATCGCCTTGAGGCTGGGATTATTCACCTCGGCCAGGTTGAGACTCTCAATGAGACCAAGTGGTCGCAGTTGCTGAATGCGTACTTGATCGGGCTTCACCGGAAGCGCCAGGGATGGGGGCGCCGCCAGATCCTTCACGGACTGCTGCAGGGTGGTGGCAGCGGGGGTGACCAGAGATGGATTCACCCGCGGCCTGGATCCTTTCACCTGGGGAGCCAATGGCACCTGGGACGGGGGCGCCGCCTCTGGCGTCTGGGCCTGGGCAAGGCCACCCATTCCGGGCAGACCCATCACACCAAGGAGGGCAGCACCGACAAGGGAGCGCTTCACGCCAGGTTCACAAGAGTTCCGGAGAGCTTAATCAGCTCCGCAGAGTTCGCCTAAGCACGCCCGCACCAGATCAGGGGCATCAGCCACCTGGCGAATCGGCACAGCCAAGCGCTGCTCCAGCTCAGCCAAGGTGAGGTCGTCGAGGAACACCGGCTCGCCCTGCCGCAGCATCACGCTGGGCAGAAGCAACTGCTCACCCAGATCGCAACCCGCCAGGCCATCCAGCAGGTCGGAACCAGTGAGGAGCCCCGTTACCACCTGGTCCTGGCCCCAGTAAGGACTGGGCAGGCCATGGAGCAACAGCTCCAGCCCCTGCACCGCATTGAGACGCTGCACGACAGGCTCTAGGACCTCAGCCACGAGCTTGCCCACCACCCAGCTCAGCCGCCGTGGCCGATCCAGGCACATTGGAAGATCGCGCGTGGCTCCATCAAGGGATTCGAGAAAAGCCCGGATGCTGCCGACTCCGTTTTCCTGCTGGGGCAGATCTTCGTAGACATCCCGCTCCGGCAGGGGCAAGCCCGCCATCAGATACCACTCATCCGACAGCCAGGCGAAGCGGCTGCCGATACGGCTCTGAAATTCAGCCTGGAGGGGTTCAACCCGGGCGATCACCGCACGGGCACAGGCCCGATCCACCGGCACCAGGCCATCCCCAGAGGGGCGGAAGCGCGTGAGCCCCACGGGCACCACCGCAGCCGAAAGCACCGCCGGCCAGTCGCCAGCGGCAAAGCGGGCCAGATCCCGCAAGGTGCGCTCCAGGGCCTCGCCATCGTTGAGGCCCGGACACACCACCACCTGGGCGTGGATCTGCAACTGCCGCTCGGCGAACCAGGCCAGCTGATTGAGCAGCAGGGCGGCGCGGGGATTCACCAGCAGGCGGCTGCGCAGCTCCGGCTCGGTGGCATGCACCGACACGTATAAAGGAGACAGGCGCTGTTCCTCGATCCGCTGCCAGTCGGCGTCGGTGAGGTTGGTGAGCGTGAGGTAAGAGCCGTAAAGAAAGCTCAGCCGGTAGTCGTCGTCTTTGAAATAGAGGCTGCGGCGACGACCGGGGGGCTGCTGATCGATGAAACAGAACGCACAGTGGTTGTTGCACTGCCGCAGCCCGTCGAACAGCGCCTCGGTGAAGCCAAGCCCGAGCCCCTCGTCGAGATCCTTCTCCAGCTCCACGATGTGCAGCGTGCCGTCGGGGTCTTCCACTTCCAGCACCAGCTCCTCCTCGCCCACCAGGACCTGGAGATCGATCAGATCGCGGGGCCGCTTGCCATTGATGCTCAGCAGGCGGTCGCCAGGCTGAAAACCCAGCTCATCGCCGATGGATCCCGGCTCCACCGTGGCCACCACCGCCGGCTGCGGCAACCGGGGCGTGGCTGCCGCAACAGCAATGCCGGCAGAGGGTTCGTTCCACATCGCTGGTGCCGATCAACCCGATGCGCCTACTCCACCACTGTGCCGCGCAGCCACATCAGGATGCCCAGGCCAAAGAGCAGGCGATAGGCGACGAACACCCAGGTGCTGTGGCGCTGCAGGAAACGCAGCAACCAGGCGATCGCCAACCATGACACCACCGCCGCCGCCACGATCCCCACCAGCAGCGGAATCAGACCACCCCCCGCCGGCGCCTCGACAGCGGACTTGAGCTCCACCAGCCCGGCCAGGGTGATCGCCGGGATCCCGAGCAGAAAGGAGAACCGGGCAGCGGCGTCCCGCTGCCAGCCATCGAACAGCGAAGCGGTGAGGGTGCTACCCGAGCGGGAGACCCCGGGGACCAGGGCCAGGGCCTGGGCCAGTCCCACCAGCACGCCATCCACCGGTCTGACGGCCGCCAGATCGCGCTGACGCCGACCCGCCAGCTCTGCCAGGGCGAGCAGCAGCGCCATCACGATCGACACCATCGCGATCGAGCCCATGCTCCGCAATGGCGAATGGTCGTAGTCGGGAACGAAGCGCTTGATCGCCAGGCCTCCCAACACGATCGGCACCGTGCCCAAGGTGATCGCCACGCCCAGCCGGGCGGAGGAATCCCCCCACTGACCCTCGCGCACGGCGCGGCCGATGCCACGGAGCACGGCGGCCAGGTCGTGACGGAAGAAGGCGATTACCGCAACGATGCTGCCCAGCTGGATCACAGCGGTGACCGCCACGCCGGGATCACCCCAACCCAGCAGCACCGGCACCACCTTGAGATGGGCCGTGCTGCTGATCGGCAGAAATTCTGTGAGGCCCTGCACCACCCCCAGCACCAGGGCATGCCAGCAGGCCTCCAGCAATCCCAGCTGCGCCGGAGGTGCGGCGGCGGCGATCAGGGCCATCCGGCGTGAGGCATCAGTGCGGCAACGCTATGCCCGTCGCCGGCATGACTCACCGGGGCTGGAGCCTTAAGGTTGCTCAACTTTCTTCACATTCCTGGTGATCGGGGTTCCGCCCACAACGCTGGCGCCGCGGCTGACGCCCCAGGCGGAAGGCCCCTGGAACGGCCTGACCCAGGCCAGCGACGCCATCGCCGGCGTGGTCCTGGTGACCCTGCCGGTGTTTGTCCAGGCACCGTGGGTGCGGTTAGCGCCGGTGAGTGCTGGCTTGTTCACCGCCGTGCTGGTGGCCGTGGGTGTGGTGCTGCAGCAGCGCCGCGAGCCGCAGCTTCAGGATGCCGGCGCCCTGCTGGTGGGCTTCGCCGGCAGCTGGCTGGGGGGATGTCTGTTCTGGGGCTGGTGCCGTCTGCATCCGATCTGGCACCTGCCGATCGAGGCCTTTGCCCTGCCGCTGGCCATTACGGGCCTGGGCGGACGCTGGCGGCTGGGTTGCGCCCTGTATCTGGCCTCGCTGGCGGGCACCGCTGCCACCGATGCGGCGATCGCCATCACCGGGCTGATGCCCCTCTGGCCCCAGGTGCTTGCGGCTGATCCACTGGCTGCGGCCCCCTTATTGCAGGAGGCCGCACAGCGGGTGCTGGATCCCGCCAGCCTGCTGGTGGTTGGCCTCGCCGGGGGACTGCTGCTGCAGGGCTGCCGCTGGCTCTGGCCCCGGGGACCGGCTGCCCGGGTGGCCAGCGCGGCCCTGGCCACCACCCTGGCCATCGACGGCCTGTTCCTGGCGGCAGCCCTGGCCGCACCGCGGTTCAGCGGCCTGATCTGAAGATCTGCAAAAGGGCTCGGCAGCCCAGTGGCTTCGCGATTGAGACCTCTGTAACGTTGCCTGATGGCGTGTGCCGCTCCTGGGGCGGACCGCCTTCCTTCCCATCCCCGTACCAACGGAGTGTCGTGATGAAACGGCTGGCTGCCTGGTTGATGAGTGGCGTGGTGCTCGCTGGTCTGCTGCTGACCCTGCTGCTGCCTGCTCCGGCCTTTGCAGCGGCCCCACGCAACGTGGCCGACGACAAGATCGCCGAGCGTGGCGGCAAAGTGGACCTCAACAACTGCTCGGTGCGGCGCTTCCAGGATTTCCCCGGGATGTACCCCACCCTGGCCGGCAAGATCGTGCTGGGCGGCCCCTACGAGTCGGTTGACGACGTACTGAAGCTGGACCTCACCGAACGCCAGCAAGAGCTGTTCAACAAGTACAAAGACAACTTCACAGTGACCGCCCCATCGATCGCTCTGAATGAGGGCTTTGACCGGATCAACGACGGCCAATACCGCTGATTCCCAGGGGCACGAGCCCCTAGGCTCGCCAGCACGCTGAAAGCCGTCGTGCCACCGGCGGCTTTTTCTGTTGCCGGACCACTCCGGACGCTCTACAGGGATGGGGAACGGCAACCGGGGGCAGCACTGGCATCTGCGGGAGCAGCCCTGGGACGTGATCGTGATCGGCGGCGGCGCCGCCGGCCTGATGGCCTGCCTGGAGCTCCCCGCCCAGCTTCGGGTGCTGTTGCTGAGCAAGGACAGCGGGCCGCCATCGGCCAGCCGCTGGGCCCAGGGGGGCATCGCCGCGGTGACCGGCAGCGATGACAGCTTCAGCAGCCACGCCGAGGACACGCTGCGGGCCGGTGCCGGGCTCTGCGATGCCCCTGCCGTGGATCTGCTGGTGCACCAGGCGCCGGCCTGCGTGCAGCGACTGCTGGAGCTGGGCATGGCCTTCGACCGGGATAACGGCCGGCTGAGCACCACCCTGGAGGCCGCCCACAGCCATCGGCGGGTGCTGCACGCCCAGGACCGCACCGGCGGAGCGCTGGTGGATGCGCTGGAGCGGGAGGTGCGCCATCGGCCTGGCCTGGAGCAGCGACGCGGGGTGATGGCCCTGCAGCTGTGGGTGGAGGGCGGCCGCTGCTGCGGCGTGCAGGTACTGGGGGGCAACCGCATTCACTGGCTGGGCGCCGGCGCCGTGGTGCTGGCCACGGGCGGTGGCGGCCACCTGTTTGCCCACACCACCAATCCCGCCCTGTCCAGCGGCGATGGGGTGGCCATGGCCTGGCAGGCCGGAGCCAGCGTGCGCGATCTGGAATTCGTGCAGTTCCACCCCACGGCGCTGATGCTGCCGGGGGCGCCCCACTTCCTGATCTCGGAAGCCGTGCGCGGGGAGGGAGCGCGCCTGCACGACGGAGCGGGCCGCAGCCCGGTGGCGGCCCTGGCGGGAGGCGATCTAGCTCCCCGCGATCAGGTGAGCCGGGCCCTGGCCCGCCGCATGCGCGAACAGGGACTGGAACACCTCTGGCTCGACCTGCGGCCCGTGGGCCGGGAGCGGCTGGAGCGCCAGTTCCCCACCATCCTCGGGCGCTGCCGCGACCTGGGACTGGAGCCGCTGGACCAGCCGATCCCCGTAGCGCCCGCAGCCCACTACTGGATGGGCGGGGTGAGCACCGATCTGCAGGCGGCCACCGACCTGCCGGGTCTCTATGCGGTGGGGGAGGTGGCCTGCACCGGGGTGCACGGCGCCAACCGCCTGGCAAGCAATTCGCTGATGGAATGCCTGGTGTTCGCGCGCCAGCTGGGCCGGCTCACCCTGGGGCCCGTGCCGGCTGCGCAGATGGTCTCAGGGCAGCACGCCGCAACCGCCGGCCTGGGGCAGCTCCCCAGCCAGGGAGAGCTGATGCAGCACATCGCCAGCCTGCGCCAGCTCTGCTGGCGCGTGGCCGGGGTGGAGCGCAGCGGCCCCAGCCTGGCGGCCGCCCTGCCGGCGGTGCAGCGGGAGCGCAGGACCCTGGAACGCCACGACAGCTGGCGCCAGGTGCAGCAGCTCAGACCGGGGGACGCGCTGGAGCTCACGGACGGTCAGGACGGCCAACTGCGCCTGCAGCAGGAACTGCACCACCGGCTGGTACTGGCCGAACTGCTGATCGGCGCGGCGCTCTTCCGCGAAGAAAGTCGCGGCGGGCATTACCGCACCGATGCCCCGGCCAGTCAACCGTTCTGGCAGCGCCACAGCCTGCAGCGCCGCCAGCATCCGATCAGCACAACGGCGATCAGCCCTTGAAGCCGCTGAGCTCGGCCAGCCTGGCCAGGGGCTTCACGCCGGAATCAAGCTTGCCGTTGATCTCCCAGGTGGGGAAACCCTCGATCTTCTTGCTGTCGCAGAGAGCCTTCTGGCTGTTGCGCCCATCGGGGGCACACTCCACCACCTTGAGCCTGGCCGTGGCCTCCTTGCCGAACAACTCCTTCTGCTCGTGGCAGTGGGGGCACCAGTAGGCGGAGTACATCACCGCCCCGGTTGCGCTGAGGTGCTCCGCCAGGGCCATGGCCTGGGGGGTACTGGTGGTGGTGACGGCTGGCGGGACACCGCGGCCCAGGTCGGTGGCGGGGCGATTCACCGCCGCGGCCCAGCCCAGGCCCACCAGACCCACGATCAACGCCACGATCACGCCGCGGAAGACCACCTGGCCACTGTCTTCCCAGTCGCCACCGATCAGGCTCAGCACAAACAGACCGAGGCTCAGCAGGGCCGAGAGGATGCAGAAGGGGCAGCAGTCGCGGATGCCGAAGGCCATCACGCCCACCAGCACGCCGCTGAACACGGCCATGCCGGTGCTCAGCAGGAACAACCCCCACCAGCTGCGCTGGGCCAGCGACACCCGGGCCTCACCCTGCAGCACCAGCGGCAGCACCGCCAGCAGCAGCACGGCGCCGTAGGCCAGGAAACCAAACAGCGACAGGGGCTGACCAAACAGACTGCCCCAGGCACTGGAGAGCACCTTCTCGCAGCCATTGCAGCCGAAGAATCCCTCGCTGCTGCAGCTCAGCGACCCCAACACACCCCATGTTTTGAGAGTGATCGAGCCGGTGTCGATCACGCCGATGGTGGCGAGGACAGCCATCGCCACACGCACCCAACGGCGATGGGGTTCGCTGCGGCGGCGGCTGGCGCTGAGGCGCTCCGACAGGCGGCTGGATGTCAAGGCGGAATCCGGCGATGAGGCAATTCTCGCAGCCCCTTCCCGGCCAGGCCCATAGGGTGGGAACCATGAGCAAGCGCACAGAACAGCCACGGCGAAAGCCCACGGTGGCCTTCGCCCACCTGGGCTGCGAGAAGAACCGGGTGGACACCGAACACATGCTCGGCCTGCTGGCCGAGGCCGGCTACGGCGTGAGCGCCGATGAAAGCGACGCCCGGGTGGTGGTGGTGAACACCTGCAGCTTCATCCAGGACGCCCGCGAGGAATCGGTGCGCACCCTGGTGGAACTGGCGGAGCAGGGCAAGGAACTGATCATTGCCGGCTGCCTGGCCCAGCACTTCCAGGAGGAACTGCTGGAGAGCCTGCCGGAGGCCAAGGCGATCGTGGGCACCGGCGATTACCAGCACATTGTGAGTGTGCTGGAGCGCGTGGAAGCCGGCGAGCGCGTCAACCAGGTGAGCGCCAACCCCACCTTTGTGGGCGACGAACACCTGCCCCGCTACCGCACCACCAGCGAGGCGGTGGCCTATCTGAAGGTGGCCGAGGGCTGCGACTACCGCTGCGCCTTCTGCATCATTCCCCACCTGCGCGGCGATCAGCGCTCACGCCCGATCGAGAGCATCGTGGCCGAAGCCCAGCAGCTCGCCGCCCAGGGGGTACAGGAACTGGTGCTGATCAGCCAGATCACCACCAACTACGGCCTCGACCTCTACGGCAAGCCCCAGCTGGCCCAGCTGCTGCGGGCCCTGGGTGAGGTGGAGATCCCCTGGATCCGGGTGCACTACGCCTACCCCACGGGCCTGACCCCTGAGGTGCTAGCGGCCTACCGGGAGGTGCCGAACGTGCTGCCCTATCTGGATCTGCCGCTGCAGCACAGCCACCCGGACGTGCTGCGGGCGATGAACCGCCCCTGGCAGGCCGATGTGACTGGTGGGCTGCTGCAACGGATCCGCGAGCAGTTGCCCGAGGCCGTGCTGCGCACCACCTTCATCGTGGGCTTCCCCGGTGAAACCGAGGAGCACTTCGAGCACCTGCTGGATTTCGTGGCCGAGCAGCGCTTCGACCATGTGGGGGTGTTCACCTTCTCGGCTGAGGAGGGCACTCCGGCCGCCGACCTGCCCTACCCGGTGCCCGCCGAGGTGGCCCAGGAGCGCAAGGACCGGCTGATGGCCCTGCAGCAGCCGATCGCCGCCGAACGCAACGCCGCCTGGGTGGGCCGCATCGTGGACGTACTGATCGAGCAGGAGAACCCCAGCAGCGGCGAGATGCTGGGCCGCTGCAGCCGCTATGCCCCCGAGGTGGATGGCGAGGTACGGGTGCTTCCCGGCGAAGGGGGCCTCTGCGCCGCACCGGGAACCATGGTGCCGGTGCGCATCACCGCCGCCGACACCTACGACCTGATCGGTGAGGTGGTGGGGGCGGGCGCGATGGTGGCCGATGCCCTGGCGGCCCGCCCCAGCACCACTTGAGCCGTTCGCGGCCGCTGCAGCAGCAGCGCACCACCTTTCTGGTGGCCTCCGGATTGAGCACCGCAGGCTCCTTCGCCGGGCTCACGGCCAAGGGCTGGATCCTGCTGAACGGCAGCAACAACCCGCTGCTGCTGGCCCTGCATTTCGCGGCCCTGGCCCTGCCCACCCTGCTGGTGAGCGGCCCCGCCGGGGTGGCCACCGACCGCCATGGCGCCGAACGGGTGCTGGTGCTGGCCCAGTGGGGGCTGTTCGGCGCCGGCATGCTGGGCGCCATCGCGATCCCCCTCACCGGGGGCAGCCTGCAGGTGGGGCTGCTGCTCACGAGCACGCTGCTGGTGGGCATCGCCAGCGCCTACGAACTCACGGCGCGCAACAAGTACTGCGCCCTGCTGGTGGAGGACGCCGACGAGCTGGCGCCTTATCTCACCAGCTTCTCGGTGGTATTCAACGTGGGCAAGCTGGTGGGGCCGCCGGTGGGAGGCACCCTGGTGGCCCTGGTAGGGCCCGGAGCCGCCCTCACCATCGACGCGGCCACCTACCTGCTGCCGATCGCGGCCGTGGTGTGGCTGCTGCAGCCCCGCTCAGGCGTGGAAGTGCGCAGCCGCCCCGGCCAGAGCGCCAGCCTGCGCCGCGCCTGGAGCGAAGCCGGGCCGGTGCTGCGCCATGTGCTGCGCTTCTGCGCCGTGGCCTGCCTGGCCAGCTTTTTCCATCCGGCGATGGCACCGCTGATGGCGCGGGAGGTGCTGGGAGCGAGCCCTCAGTCGCTGGGACTGTTCACCAGTGTGCTTGCCGCCGGCAGCATCAGCGGCGGGGTGTTGCTGCAGCGCAACAGCACCTGGCTGAGCCAGCGGCCGGCCCTGCTGATGGGCGTCTGCACTGTGGGCACTGGCCTGGCCCAGCTTGTGATGGCCGGAGCGGGGCTGCGGGGCTCCACCTGGATGGGACTGGCCGGCACCTTCGTGATCGGCGCCGGCACGGCCGCCCTACTGGCCGGGGTGAATGTGATCTGCCAGGTGGGATCACCGGTCGAGATCCGCGGACGCATGGCCGGACTGGGACAGATCGCCTTCCTGGGAGGGGGCGGGCTCAGCGGCGTGATCGCAGCCCTGATCACGATGCAATCAGGGCTGGTGAGCAGCTTCGCGCTGCTGGGAGCTGTGGCAGTGGCCCTGGGGACCCAGGAACTGCTGCGGCGCGGAGGCCTGAGACTGGGCCTCAGATCAGCTTGATACCGCGCAGCACGAAGGAAGCGGCGAGGGCAGCGACGATGCCACCACCCACCAGAGCCAGATAGATCGCCGCGCCCATGAGCCTTGGTTTTGATGTGGGTGCCATTACAGCAGACCCCGGGCCGTCCACGGCTCCGGCCATCGCTCTTAGGGTGACGCCATGCGCACACTCTTCATCTACCCGGAGTTCCCCAAGACCTTCTGGAGCTACGAGAAGATCCTGGAGCTCGTGAACCGCAAAGTGTTGTTGCCACCCTTAGGGATGGTGACGGTGGCCGCCCTGCTCCCCCAGCACTGGGAGATGAAGCTGGTGGACAGGAACGTGCGCGAGGTGAGCGAGGCCGAGTGGGACTGGGCCGAGCTGGTGGTGATCTCCGGCATGATCGTGCAGAAGGCCGACATGGCCGCGCAGATCGCCAAGGCCAAGCAACGCGGGCTGCCGGTGGCGGTGGGCGGCCCCTTCGCCAGCTCCACTCCCGATGCCCCCGAGCTGGAGCTGGCTGACTTCAAGGTGCTCGATGAGGGCGAGATCACCCTGCCGATGTTCATCGAGGCGATCGAGCGGGGCGCCACCAGCGGCCGGTTCTCGGCCAACGGCGACAAGCCGGATGTGACGGCCACGCCGGTCCCTCGCTTCGATCTGCTGCAGCTCGACGCCTACGACTCGATGAGCGTGCAGTTCTCGCGGGGCTGTCCGTTCCAGTGCGAGTTCTGCGACATCATCGTGCTCTACGGCCGCAAGCCGCGCACCAAGACCCCCGAACAATTGCTCGCCGAACTCCAGCGCCTCTACGACCTGGGCTGGCGCCGCTCGATCTTCCTGGTGGACGACAACTTCATCGGCAACAAGCGCAACGCGAAGTTGCTGCTGCCGGCCCTGAAGCAGTGGCAGATCGAACGGGGTTATCCGTTCAGCTTCGCCACCGAAGCCTCCGTGGACCTGGCTTCCGACGACGAGCTGATGGAGATGATGGCCGAATGCCGCTTCGATTCGGTGTTCCTCGGCATCGAGACCCCCGACGAAGCCAGCCTGGAAACGGCCAAGAAGCTGCAGAACACCCGCAGCTCCCTCGATGAGGCGGTGGATCGGATTACCTCCTACGGCATCCGGGTGATGGCGGGCTTCATCATCGGCTTCGACGGCGAGAAGCCCGGCGCTGGCCATCGCATCGTGGAGTTCGTGAGCCGCACCGGCATTCCCGCCGCGATGATGGGCATGCTGCAGGCCCTGCCCAATACCGGCCTCTGGCATCGGCTGGAGAAGGAAGGCCGCCTGATTCAGGAGAAGACCGACGCCAAAGGCGTGAACCAGACCAACCTGCTCAACTTCGTGCCCACCCGGCCGATCCGGGATATTGCCAACGAATACGTGGATGCGTTCTGCCGGCTCTACGAGCCGAACGCCTACATCGACCGCGTGAAGCACTACTACCTCAAGATGGGCAAACCCCGCTGGCAGCAGTACGTGCCGGCGGCCTTCGGCAAGCCCTCCCTGCCGGCCTGGAACGATGTGCGGGCCCTGCTGATCGTGATCTGGCGCCAGGGCCTCAAGCGCGACACCCGCTGGCGTTTCTGGCGCTCCCTGCTGGAGGTGGCCCGCAAGAACCCTGCGGTGCTCGAGCAGTTCCTGGTGGTGCTGGCCCACAACGAGCACTTCCTCGAATACCGGAGCGTGGTGACCCGCGAGATCCAGGACCAGCTGGCGGCCCTGCCGCCCGAACCGCCCCAGGCTCCGGCTGCCTCCTCCCGGGAACTCCAGCCGGCCTAGTCCTGCACGTAGTCGCTGCCGTCGATCAGGCAGCGCTCGGCCTTCTGCAGCTCACGTCCGAGGTAGAGGGCGTGATCGAGCCGGCTGAGGGGATGGGGGCCGTCGCCTTCGGTGAGGGCGATACCCAGTTCCTTGGCGGTGCGGCCGCGATACACCCGATCGGGGCTGCGGGGGCCAGCGCCGCGGCAGGCGATCACCTCGCCGGTGTCGGGATCGGTGGCCAGGCCCCGCTCATTGATGCCATTGCCGAAGTGCTCGGCCACCAGCTCACCGGCCTCTCGATCGAGCTTGATCAGGAAGTAGCCAGCCGGATCGAGAGCGATGAAGCGATTCGACAACCCCGCATCCAGCCCCGCGCACACCTGAAGACGCGCATCACTCAGCGGCTCGTGTGGGCTCAGGGGCTGGTGCATGGGGCGGATCGTAGGCAGCGGTGAACGGCAGCTCGGCATTCACCGCCGCGATCTGTTCGTGCAGCTCGGCGTTGGCGCCGGGCAGCCAGTTGCGCAGGATCGCGTCGAAGCGGGGGTGATACCAGCGATGGAGGCTGGCCCGGGGCTGGGCCACAAAACCGCGCCGCCGCTTGTGGCTGCCGCCGGCGCCGGGATCGAAGCGGCGGATGCCGTTGGCGATCGCCCACTCGATCGGTGCGTAGTAGCACACCTCGAAATGCAGGGCGTCCACCTCCACCTCGCTGCCCCAGTAGCGACCCCAGAGGTGATCGCCGCCCCGCACGCACAGCGACATCGCCACCGGCTCCTGGGGATCGCCGTGGTGGGCGCTGAACAGCACCAGATGCTCCCGCATCTCAGCAGCGGCGGTGGCAAAGAACGCTTCGCTCAGATATTTGCTGCCCCAGGGACCCCAGCGGGCGCAGTGCTGGGCATAGAAGTCGTGCATGCGGTGCACCAGCTGAGGCTGGATGGCCTCGCCGGCCAGGGGCGTCACCCGCAGGCCGGCCGCGGCCACGGCCTTGCGCTCGCGCTTGATGTTGCGGCGCTGGTTGGCGTTGAAGCTGGCTAGGTAATCGGCGAAGTCGCCGTGGCCGGGATTGCCCCACTCGCTCTGCTGGTTGAGCCAGGTGGCGCAGCCAGCGGCCTCGGCCAGGGGCTGCCAGGCCGGATCCACATAGAGGAAGTTGCAGCTGAAGATGCTGTGGCGCCGGCAGAATTGATCGATGAGCTCCAGCATCAGCGCCGTCAACTCTGCGGCGTTGTCGCCCGGTGCGATCAGGAAACGGTAGCCCTGCACCGGGCTCACCGGGCTCATCCCCACGAGTTTGGGGTAGTAGCGCTCCCCCAGCTGGCCGGCGAGCTGGGCGAAGCTCTGGTCGAACACGAACTCGCCGTAACTGTGGCCCTTGAGATACAGGGGCGCTGCAGCCACCAGCTCGCCACCCCGCCAGAGGCCCAGGTGACAGCTCTGCCAGCCCTCCCGCGGCACGATGCTGCGACTGGCTTCCAGGTGATGCAGCCAGCGCCAGCGATAGAAGGGCAGGCCCTGGGGATGGGCCGCCGCCAGCAGGCCATCCCAGGCCGCTTCCGGGATCTCGGCCATCGACTGGTGCCAGCGCGCTTCGAGTTCGGCCATCGCAGCGGCACCAGGACGGTCGGGGGGCAAAACTAACCAGACCAGTGCGGCGCCCGAGCGGCGCGATCCGGCGTGGGCAGGTGGACACCATCACTGTGGAAACCATCACTGATGGGCACAGCACTGATGGCTGGGGCAGCCAGCGTGCTGGCGGCAGCTGCTCCTGTCCAGGCTGGGCTGCTCACGCCGGTGCTGCAGCTGATGCGGCCCCAGCTGGAGAGCCGCCTGGCCCGCGCCTGCGTGGAGATGGCCAGCGGCGGCGACAGGGAGCTGGAGCGCAGCCTCCAGGATCCCTGCCGTCAACTGGCCGGGCCCACGAGCCGCTGCCTGGTGGAGGAAACCGACCGCAGCGGCCGCAGCCTCGGCGTGCTCACCGAACTGATCAGCGGGCGTTTCGGCGACGACAGCGAGGTGGTGGTGAAGCGCTGCGTGGCACGCATGTTCGGCCTGCCCACCAACAGCCTCGACGGGGTACCCCTGCGCCAGCTGGCCCAGCGCTTTGCCCAACGCTCGCTTCAGCCGGCCACGCCGGAAGCCCCAGCGCCGTAACGCAGCAGGAGCTCATCGCCCTCCAGAAGCCGCTGTTCCAGCAGCTGCCAGCTGGACGCCTCCAGCGCCACCCCAGGGGGCAGCCAGGTGTGGGGCCCGCCCAGCAGGCGAGGACAGACCGTGAGCTGCAGTTCATCCAACAGCCCCTCCGCCAACAGGGCTCCTGCAATGGCGGCACCACCCAGCACCACCAGCCGCGCAATGCCCAGCGCCGCCAGCTCCTGCAGGGCCTGGGGCCAGCCGCTGAGCTCCACGCCCCGCTGAAACCCCAGCTCCGACGCCGTGGCGACGGGGGCCGGCGGGGCCAGCAGCCAGCGCTCGAGGGGCTGGCGAAAGAACGGCAGCGCCGCCGGGATCAGGCCGCTGCGACTGGCCACCAGCGCCAGGGGCTGGGGCGAGCGTCCTGCGGCGGCCCGGGCCGCCAGCAGATCGGCCCCATGGATCAGGCAGGTGGTGCCGTGGCGCCGCAGCGTTTCCGCCCCCAGCAGGGCAGCATCGGCCCAAGCCAGGGCCTCCTCCAGCATCCGGCGATCACCGCGGCCACCGATCTGGGCGGGCCCGCCCTGGGGCGGTGCCAGCCGGCCATCGAGGCTCACGGCCAGCACCAGACGGGTGAGCGGACGCTGCCGCTTCAACCCACCGCCAGGGCTTCCAGCGCCTGGGGCACCATGCCCAGCTGGGGCGTTTCGGCAAACACCTCGGCGGCGTTGTTGGGGCTTTCCTGCAGCCGCACCTTGTGCAGGCTGGCGCCGGTGGCGGCGATCGGGCCGCTCAGCAGATCGGCGATGTGCAGGGCGATGTTCTCGGCGGTGGGCACGGTGGTGGCGAAGTGGGCCACGTCCTTGTTGAGGAAGGTGTGATCGAACGGCTCCACCACCAGGTCGGCCACGAGCTGCTGCAGGGCCGCCAGGTCGCACACCATGCCGGTGCGGGGATCGATGCGGCCGCGCACGGTCACGTCGAGCAGATAGTTATGGCCATGGCCGTGGGGCCGGGCGCACTTGCCGTAGATGGCGTCGTTCTCTTCGGGGGAGAGCTCCGGGCGGGCGAGGCGATGGGCCGCCGCGAAGTGGGTGCGGATCGAGAGGAAGGCTTGCATGGAGTCGTCGAGCACGTCGGCCCAGAGATCGGGTTGTTCGTAGAGGCGCAGACCCATCAGGGGGATGTGCGGTGCCAGCCGCCGCCAGATGGCCAGGCAAAGACCCTCGGTGGTGGGCAGCATCCCCTCGGGGCGCTGCAGATCGAACTCAGGCCACACCTCGTTGAGGAAGCGGAAGTCGAGCTGGCCGGTCACCTGGTGGCGGATGGCGTGCTTCACCTCGGAGAGGTTGAGCACCATGCCGTCGGCATCGAGCGGGCCACCCATCGCCACGATCAGCTCGTAGTTGTGGCCATGGCCCGGCGCCAGGCTGCAGGGGCCGAAGCGGGCGCGGTTGTCGTCGTCCGAGAGCTCGGGCAGCCAATAGCGATGGCTGGCGCTGAAGGTGGCGCGGCGGGTGATGACGCAGGGGCGTCCCCGGCCATGGGCTGCTGGGGCTGCGCTCATCCGCCGTTGCTTGAGGCCCTCCATCCTAGAAACGGCCCTGCAGCGGCTGACGCCCGATGAGCACCCCCACCCACGGCGAGCTGGCCCGGCGGCTGGAGGGCCTCAACGTCTATCTGGTGGGGATGATGGGGGCCGGCAAGAGCGCGGCCGGCAAACCCCTGGCCGCAGCCCTCGGCTACCGCTTCCTCGATGCCGACACGGCCCTGGAGCAGGTGGCGGGGCGCAGCATTCCCGAGATCTTCGCCAGCGACGGCGAAGAAGGCTTCCGCACGCTGGAAACCGCCGTGCTCGGGCAGATCACCGGCTGGCATTCGCTGGTGGTGGCCACCGGCGGCGGCGTGGTGACCCGCCCCACGAACTGGGGCCACCTGCGCCAGGGGGTGGTGGTGTGGCTCGACGCCCCCAGCGAGCTGCTGCTGCAGCGGCTCAGCAGCGATCCCACAGCGCGGCCGCTGCTGCAGTCCGACCAGCCGGAAGCGCGGCTGCAGGCTCTGCTGGATCAGCGCCGCCCCCTCTACGACCAGGCCGACCTACGGGTGCTTCAGGGCGGCGAGCCGCCAGAGCAGGTGGCGCTGAACGTGCTGGAAGCCTTGCCCTCGATCCTCAAGCGGCGCCAGGCTCCGCCGGAGCAGCCCGTGCTGCTGCAGACCGCCGAAGGCCAGATCACGGCCTCTCTCAACAGCCCCTCGCTGAATTAGGCGCCCGGCGCTAAGAGCCAGGAGGCTCCAGCCGCACCGCAAACCACTGGATCGCCAGGCCGGGCTCCAGCTCCAGTTCGCAGGCGGTTTCCAGCAGGCGCTCGGCCCGGGCCTCGGGGTTGGCCAGGTCGGCCAGATCAGCCGGCACGTCCGCCATGGCGGCCAGTTGATCGGCCAGCCAGCGGAGGGTTGCAGCGGCGGTGAGGATCCGCTCGCCACGGGTGGGGTCGAGCACCACGTAATGATCGAGCTCCCGCAGCAGCGGATCCGACATGGCAACAGCCCTGGTGGCCTCCATCCTGACGGCGCTGCTGACGCTGCTGCCGGCCCGGGCTACGGAGTGGCCGGCCTGGAGCCTGCCGGCGCCGCTGCCGCGGCCCGGCCACAGCGATCTGGTGTATCCGGCCTGGTTTGAGGGGCGTTGGCAGGTGAGCAGCGACGACATCACCTACGAGGCGCACTTCCGCCGCGACGCAAACGGCGTGGTGGGCGAACGGGCGTTCAACGCCGAGGGTGTGGGCCGGGCGCTGCTGGGGGATCGGCTGCTGTCGGTGGAGGACGACCCGGCCAACCCCAACCGCCAGATCGCCCGGCTAGCCGGGGATCAGCGCCTGGAATCCACGGTGGTGGGCCGTCGCATCGAAACCGGGTACATCGAAACCGAGGGACCGATCTTCTGGGCCGACGAACTGGCCCTGCAGGTGCTGCACGGCCCCGGGGAGCCGCGGGTGAGCCGGGTGGAAACCCTCAGCCGCTATCAGCTGGAGGCCAACGGCAGCATCAGCGGCGAGCAGTGGCAGGCCAGCTACCCCTCGCCGGCCCTGGGCCTGGCGGCCCAGCCCAGCAGCAGCGGCCGCTACACGCTGCAGCTCACGCCGCTGCCGCCGGCTCCGGCAGACGACCCACCTGGGCCACAATCCGGTCACGCCAGTTGAACAGGGGCTCCAGCACAGGGCTGTCGGCCAGACCGGGGGCGCCGCGGCCCGCCAGGGGCAAGCCAGCGCTCCCTGGAAACTTCAGCAGCGAGAGCTGGGCGGCCACCGCCAGATCGGCGAGGCTCAACTGCTCGCCCACCAGATAGGGCCCGGCGTTCACGAGCGTGAGCAGCAGCTCGAGGTTGGTCTGCAGATGCTCGCGCTCACCACCTCCCACCGCATCGGCCATCAGCTCGCCCATCGCGCCCGGGAGACCGGCCACCAGCTGGCGCAGGGGAGCGGGCGTGGCGTCGGGCAGCAGGCCGCCGCGCAGCACCGGATCCGCGGCAGCGGCCTGCACCAGGGCCAGACGGCAACCGGCGGCCAAGGTGGTGTCGGCCCAGTCTTCCAGCAGCAGCACCCGGCAGCGCTGCTCGGCATCGCCGGGCAGCAGCGGCGGCTCGGGATGGCGCTGCTCCAGATGCAGGGCAATGGCGGTGGAGTCGGCCACCACATCGGTGCCATCCACCAGCACCGGCACCTGGCGCTGCCCCGAGAGCCGGAACAGCTCCAGCTGGCCCAGGCCGGGCACCACCTCCACCACGGTGTAGCTGAGCTGTTTGGCGGCCAGCACAAGCCGCACCTTCTCGCAGAAGGCGGAATGACGGAACTGGTGCAGCTGCAGCATCGGCACCTCCGGCCTTCGGGCGGCAGAGTAGCGAGCACCAGCAGGGCAGACGGGCTGCCGCACGGCCATGAAGGAGTTTTTCCTCAATGTGACGCGCTACCCGCGCTACCTGATCGCCTTCGGGCTGGGGGTGGCCAATTCGGTGCTGGAGCCGCTGCTGGCCCGCACCCGCAATCCGGTCACGGCCGTGGCCCTGATCGGTGCCGCCATCAGCGGCGTCCTGAGCCTGAGCCTGGTGCTGCGTGCGATGGTGAGTCCAGCGCCGCTGGCATAGCGATGGCACAGGGCCGACGGGTGGAGCGGGTGGCCTCCCTGATCCGCCGCGAGATCAGTGAGATGCTCGCCAGCGGAGTGATCAAGGATGAGCGCGTGAGCCACGGGCTGGTGAGCGTCACCAACGTGGAGGTGGCGGGCGATCTGCAGCACTGCAAGATCTTTGTGAGCGTGTTCGGCTCCGCTGAGGACCAGGGGCTGGCCATGGCGGGCCTGAAATCCGCCAGCAGCTACGTGAAAGGTGAATTGAGCCGCCGGCTGCAGATGCGCCGCACGCCGGAGGTGATGTTCAGCCTCGATCGGGGCATCGAGCGCGGCACCAGCGTGCTGAGCCTGCTCAACAAACTGGAAGAGGAGCGCCAGAGCAAGGGCGAACCGGCTGAGGCCAGCGACGCCCCCAGCGACTGAGCCGGCGATGACCAGCTCCGTCGAGGGTCTGAGGCGGCTGTGCGCCGAGCTTGTGGTGGTGCGGGCCAGCGGCCATCTGGGCGACACCGAGCGGGAGTACCCCCAGTGGGAGCTGCCGAACACCGACCTGCAGCGGCTGCTGGGCGAGGGCGTGGGCGGCGTGATCCTGCTGGGGGGCCGGGCCAGCGAGCTGCGGCTGCGCATCCGCCAGCTGGAGCAATGGGCCGGCCAGCCGCTGCTGCTCTGCGCCGATGTGGAGGAAGGCGTGGGCCAGCGCTTTGGCGGAGCCAGCTGGCTGGTGCCGCCCCTGGCCCTGGGGCGCCTGCATCAGCGGGATCCGGAGCGGGCCCTGGAGCTGGCTGAACGCTACGGGCGCTGTACCGGCCGGGAGGCCCGCGCCAGCGGCCTGAACTGGGTGCTGGGGCCGGTGTGTGATGTGAACAACAACCCGGCCAACCCGGTGATCAACGTGCGGGCCTGGAGCGAGGAACCGGGCGCCAGCGGAGCCCTGGCAGCGGCCTTCATCCGCGGCCTGCGGGCGGAGGGGGTGCTGAGCTGCGCCAAACACTTCCCCGGCCACGGCGACACCAGCGTGGATTCCCATCTGGAGCTGCCGCTGCTGCCCCACGAGCGGGCGCGGCTGGAGGCGGTGGAGCTGCCACCGTTTCAGGCGGCGATCAGCGCCGGGGTGAGCGCCGTGATGACAGCCCATCTGCTGCTGCCGGCGCTGGATCCGGAGCTGCCCGCCACCCTCTCTCGGGCGGTGCTCACCGGGCTGCTGCGCCAGCAGCTGGGCTTCGACGGGCTGATCGTGACCGACGCCCTGGTGATGGAGGCGATCAGCGGCCACCACGGGGCCGGCGAGGCGGCCGTGCTGGCGGTGGAGGCGGGGGCCGATCTGGTGCTGATGCCCGCCGATGCCGAGGCGGCGATCACGGCGCTGATGGCGGCGGTTGTGGCCGGGCGCGCGAGCCGTGAGCAGCTGGAGGCCAGCGCCCAACGGCGGCGGAACGCCCTGGCCCAGGTGCGGGAGGCCAGCGCCGAAGCGAAGCCAGCACCGACCGCCATGGCGTCTGTCCTGGAACCGATCGAACCCGACCCGGTTCTGGCGCGGGAGCTGGTGGCCGCCACCCTGATCCGCCGCGAGCCCCAGCCCCGCTTCACCGCCAGCCACGGGATCAACCTGGTGCGCCTCGACGACGCCCTGGCCGCCCCGTTCCTGCCGGCCCGCAGCCCGGCCCTGCAGCGGCCGGAGGGCGAGGGACTGCGCAGCATGGTGATCGATGGCCGCTCCCCCTCGCCCTGGAGCGGGGAGGCTGGGGCACCGCTGGCGCTGGAGCGCCTGGGGGAGGGGCCGGTGCTGCTGCAGCTGTTCGTGCGCGGCAACCCCTTTCGCGGCCGTGCCGCCGGCCGCGAGCCCTGGGCGGCGGCGGTGCGGCAGCTGCAGGCCGCCGGGCGACTGGCGGGGCTGGTGGTGTATGGCAGCCCGTACCTCTGGGAGCAGCTGGAGCCGCTGCTGGAACCGCATCTGCCCGGGGTGTACAGCCCCGGGCAGATGCCGCTGGCGCAGGAGCTGGCCCTGGCCGCCCTGGGCCTCGGCCACACTGGCGCCAACGGCGGCTTCACCGACTGAGGACTGCCTGGGATGACACTCAGCCTGTCGATGATCGTGCGCAACGAGGCGGAGCGGATCGCCGCCTGCCTCGAATCGGTGCGGGGTTTCGCCGATGAGCTGGTGGTGCTCGACACCGGCTCCAGCGACGCCACGGTGGCGATCGCCGAGCGCTGCGGCGCCGTGGTGCATCAGCTGGCCTGGCCGGGCGACTTCGCCCCGGCCCGCAACGAGGCCCTGCGCCATGTGAGCGGCGAGTGGGTGCTGGTGCTCGATGCCGATGAGCAGCTGCTGGCCGAGGCCCGCGAACCGCTGCGGCAGCTGATGGCCCAGCCGGATCTGCTGCTGATCAACCTGCTGCGCTTCGAGCGTGGGGCGCGCCAGTCGCCCTATTCGAATGTGAGCCGCCTGTTCCGCCGCCACCCAGCCCTTCGCTGGAGCGGCGCTTACCACGCCATGGTGGATGACAGCGTGGCGGCGCTGCTGCAGGCCGAGCCGAGCTGGCGCGTGGCCGACTGCCCGGTGCCGGCCCTGCTGCACGACGGCTACCGGCCCGAGCTGCTGGCCAGCGGCAGCAAGGCCCGGCGGCTGCGGCAGGCCATGGAGGCAGAGCTCGCGCGCAACCCCGGCGACCCCTACGCCTGCGCCAAGCTCGGCAGCCTGGAAGTGAGCGAGGGCAACCGGGAGCGGGGTGTGGCGCTGCTGGAGCAGGGTCTGGCCCGCTGCCCGGCAGAGGCCCATGCGGAGCGCTACGAGCTGCTGCTGCACCTCGCCCTGGCCCCCAGCGACCACGGCCCCCAGCGCGCCATCGAGCTTTACCGCCAGGCGCTGGAGATCCCCCTTCCGCCGCGGCTCACCCTGGCGGCCCGGCTGAACCTCGCCCAGCTGCTGCTGGCCGGCGGTGATGGGGCCGGAGCCACTGCCTTGGTGGAGGCAGCCTGCAGCGCGGCACCGGAGCTGGCCCTCGTGTGGTTTCACCGGGGCGTGGTGGAGCGGCAGCGGGGCCGGCTGGCTGAGGCAATCGGCGCCTACCGCCAGGCGGCCAGCCTGGATCCCCAGGCAGCGGACACCCAGCAGAACCTGGCGGTGTGCCTGCTGCTGGGGGGTGACATCGGCGGCGCCCGCAGCGGCTTCAGCCGGGCGATCGCGCTGCTCCGGCAGCAGGGCCGCAGCCAGGAGGCCGAGGCGCTGCACCGGCAGGCCGGCACGCTCGTGAAGCTGGAGCCATTGGCTCTGGAGCCACCGGCTTGAGTGGGCTGATGACCAACGGAATCACCAGCCCCAACCCAGGACCGCTGAGCGGCCGCTGCATCGCCGTGACCCGCGCCGAAACCCAGCTGGGCGCAGCCCGGCGGCTGTTCGAGCAGGCGGGGGCGGCGGTGGTGGACCTGCCGGCCCTGGTGGTGACACCACCGGATGAATGGGGCCCGCTCGACGACGCCCTGGCGGAGCTGGAGAGCTTCCACTGGATCCTGTTCGCCAGCGGCAATGGCGTGGAGGGGGTGGAGCAGCGGCTGCGGCGCCTCGGCAGCAGCCTGGCCCGCCGGCCGAAGGGCGTGAAGATCGCCGCCGTGGGCCGCAAGACCGCCGCCCAGCTGGAGGCCCTCGGGGCCCCGGCCGATTTCGTGCCACCGGCGTTCGTGGCCGACAGCCTGATCGAGCACTTTCCCGTGTCGGGCTGGGGGCTGCGGCTGCTGGTGCCGCGGGTGCAGAGCGGCGGACGCACCCTGCTGGCGGAAGCCTTCGGCGAGGCCGGGGCGCGGGTGGTGGAGGTGGCGGCCTACGAAACCCGCTGCCCCGAAGGCCTGCCCAGCGCCGCCCAGCTGGCGCTCGAGCAGGGCCGCCTGGATGCGATCACCTTCAGCAGTGGCAAAACCGTGAGCCACACCGCCGCCATGCTGCAGGCAGCCTATGGCGATGCCTGGCAGGAGCGGCTGGCGGGGGTGGCGGTGGTGTCGATCGGCCCGCAGACGAGCGCGCGCTGCCGCCAGCTGCTGGGGCGAGTGGATGCGGAGGCCGACCCCTACGACCTGGAGGGACTGGTGCATGCCTGCCGCCAGCTGCTGGCCCGCTGATCAGAGTTCCAGCTTCACGTTGCGCTGGCCCTGGCGCAGGGTGAGCACGCCGTTCTGCGCATCGATGCGCAGAACGCTCCAGCCGGCCGGCAACAGATCGGTGCCGCGGCCCCCGCGATCACCCACCCGCAGACTGCCGCTGAGGCCGCCCAGCTGCACCAGGGCCTGGGCCTGACCGCCGGAGAGGATCACACCGGTGAAGCGAAAGCCCGCCGGCAGCTTGATCACCGCAGCACCTTTGGCTGCAACCGCCGCCACCGGCGGCGGTGCGAACGGGTCGGGCCGCCCCATGGGCACGGCCTGAATAACCTGCTGGGCCGTGGGCAGCGCTGTGAGCCCCGTGGACTCCGGAACTGGAGGCGGTGCCGCGGCTTCGGGCGGCACCGGCCTGGGCCGGGGCAATGGCGTCACACCCGTATCAGCGGGGGGGCTACCGCCGCAAGCGGCCAGCAGTGCCAACAACGATCCCTGGGCCAGCCAGCGCTCAGCGGCCGCTTTCCACCAGCTGCTTGAAGCGGTCAAGGTTGGCCTGCAGTTCCTTGGTCACGATGCCCCCCAGGATGCTGGGTTCCATTAGGGGTGCCAGGACACCCGGCAGTTCATAGCTCACACTCAGCTTCACGGCGGTGGCGGCGTCACCCTGGGGGTAAAAGCGCACCGCCCCCCTGGTGGGCAGCCCCCCCACCGACTCCCAGTGCAGCTGCTGGGCCTCCACCCGCTGGGTGATGCGCGCCTTCCAGTGGAAGCGGAAACCCTGGGCCGCCAGGGTCCAGTCGGTGAGATCGGGATCGCCCGGCTCAGTCACCACCGACTCGATCCAGCGCATCCACCTGGGCATCGCCTCCAGATCACTCCACACCGCCCACACCCGATCGGCGGGGGCGGCGATCTCCGTGGTGACGCTGTGCTCGAGCCAACGGCCCATAACGGTTCTCAGATGGGGTCTCAGGCGGTGGCGGGGTTGCTGGCCAGCTCGACCGTACGGCCCAGGATGGCAGCGGCGGCGAGACGGCCACTCATGGTGGCGCCCTCCATCGAATCGATGTAGTCCTGCTTGGTGTAGCTGCCGGCCAGATAGAAGTTGGCCACCGGCGTGCGCTGATCCGGCCGGTAGGGCTCCATGCCGGGGGCTTCGCGGTAGAGCGATTGGGCCAGCTTCACCACATTGCTCCACACCAGATTGAGGCCCCGCGCCGAGGGGAACAGTTCACGCACCTGGGCATCGGTGTGGGCCACGATCTCCTCGGTTTTTTGGGGGATCCAGGGGTCGCCGGGGGTGAGCACGCACTGGAGCAACGAACCCAGACCCGGCTTGCGGTAGTCCACCGGGCTGGCAAGGGCCAGATCGGCGAAGCAGCTGAAGTCGGCGTCGGCGGTATAGAGCAGGTTGTCGAGGCCCGTGGGCTGATCCACATTGCTGCGGGCCGCCTGCTGGGCGGAGCTGTCGCCCAGCTCGGTCACCCAGCCGTCGTAGCGGAGCTGCACCGTGGCCACCGGCACCGCTTCCAGCTTGTAGATGTTGTCAAAGAGGGTCCAACGCCGCCAGGCCTCGGGCAGCATCCGCTGAATGCCGGGCACATCGCAGGCGGCCAGGTAGGTGTCGGCCTCCACGGTGATCTCACCCTCGGGAGTGCCGAGCTTCAGGCCACTCACCCGGGTGGCGGGGTGGCCATCGGGGTTGGTGGCGG
>VFQS010001053.1_pt1 | contig 26783 bp, 27 predicted proteins | sample 3512361 | NCBI WGS metagenome assembly VFQS01 (sample SAMN10412375, study PRJNA504923) | tailings metagenome | isolation source: Relicate 1 Philex TSF3 active mining | place: Philippines
GACAGGTAGACGGGCTTGGGAGACTTGCCCTGGAAGATGACCATGTCGTAGCCGGCGAACTTGAGCTCAGCGCCCCAGTAGCCACCGGAATTTGAGCAGGCAATGGCGCCGGTGAGTGGTCCTTTGGTAACCACGGTGTAACGGCCGCCTGTAGAGGCCACCGTGCCAGTGAGTGGGCCAGTGGCCCAGATGATCTTGTTGTCGGCAGATAGCGGATCGGTCTTGGGGTCCACTTCTTCGACCAGGTATTTGGATGCCAAGCCGCGGGAGCCCAGGTACTGGGCGGCCCAGGCCATGTTGAGCGGTTCTTTGCTGACCGTGCCTTTGGAAAGATCGACACGCAGAATGGTTCGGGTCCATGCCATGGTCAGGTCTCCTTAAGCAGCGGGGTTAGCGGGTTGATTGCCAAGCTTGTCGGCCCAGGCCTTCATACGATCCAGGCCAGTCCAGTTGGCATCGACAAAGGTGATGGCCTGCGTGGGACAGGCCTCGGCGCAGGCGGGGTTGCCGCCGCAGAGATCGCATTTCTGGACCTTGCCGGTCTCGGCGACGTAATTGATCGTTCCAAAGGGGCAGGAGATGGTGCAGACCTTGCAGCCGACACAGGTGGCGTCGTTGACGACCTTGGCGCCGGTGGCCTTGTCGACGGTAATGGCCTCGACAGGGCAGGCGTGCAGGCACCAGGCCTCATCACACTGGGTGCAGGTGTAAGGCACCTTGCGACCGGTATTGTGAAAATCGAAGACTTTGATGCGGGACTTGGCGGTGGAAAAGACGCCGTAGTTCTCGTAAGAACAGGCCATTTCGCACTGTAGACAGCCGGTGCATTTTTCCGGGTTGATGTGCAGGCTTTTTTGCATGAAGCGGTCTCCTATGAAATCTCTGTTCTTATGTACTGCGTTGCATAGCAGGGTAACGCAGGATTTCTGAAGGGCTCAACCGAAAAGTCCGACTGTTTTGCTGCACTTTTAGGCAAGTCAAAACATTCCTGACCATATTCAGACCAATAAATCTATAGACACTAGAGTTTTATCTGGCAGACTGCCGGTCCATGTTGCAACGCATTTTTCTTGGCAGATGGGCTCTTACTGTGGGTGTTGCTGTTTGTCTGGTGTGCCACGGACCCATCCAGGCCAGCTGCCCAGAACCCAGTCTTCGGTCACCACAGCAGGCCGCCGCCATCGCCTCCTCTGCACAAGCCCAATCGCTTCCCGTGGTGCTGATCACCCATCCCTCCAAAAGTTTTGATCCAAGACTCTCGAGCAAGCGAGGCACTGATGAACTCATGCGGGTGGCCAAGGCCAAAGGATGGCCCAGTTTTTACCTGAAGGACGACGACAAAATTGGCCAGTACTTTGTCGATGACTGTGACCCGAGTGCCTGGGTTTTTTCTCAGGATGGCGAGTTGAGCTTTGAACTGGCTGCCCGCGACGTCTATGTGGCCGGTGGCCACCTGGAACTCTGCCAGTCTCGCAGCCTGCACGATCTGATTCTGCAGTGGTCCAAAGCACCAGCCCAAGATCGACGCATCACTTTTGTGATGGATGGCATCTATTCCAATGGCAAGTATTTTCAGGAAGGCGCTGCGGGCTACGACGACCTGCAGCGATTCTTTGCCGTCACCAACTACCGACGACCGGGCGGTGAGGCCTGGCCGAAGCTCAACCTGCTGGAGTCCATGGGGGTGATCAAGAGCCCGGCCGAGCAGCTCGAATACCTGAAGACAGTCCTCCCCCGGTGGGACCGAACCTTTGACGATCGATGGCGTGTTGAACTCATCGACGACGACGATGCGGTGACCACGCTGCAAAAAGGTGAGGGCTTCTCTCCACCCGTGATCCAATTTAGATTCGTGGACTCCATGCTGGATCAGTAAGCCTGCGTGAGACGCCTGCACACAGACTCACCGCATGCATAATGCGCTGCATGCAGAACCCTCAACCAGATCCCGATAACCCAAACAACAACCCTTACCTGGGGCTGGTTCGAGTCGCCATGTTTGCAGCCCTGATTGCGGTCATGGGCTTCATCCCCAAGCTGGACCTGCCTTTTCTGGCGGGTGTGCCCATTACGGTCCAGACCCTGGGCGTGATGATGGCTGGATTGTTTTTAGGGGCCCGCCAGGGGGCCCTTGCAGTCCTGCTGTTTATTTTTGTCGTCTGCCTGGGAGCACCATTTTTGTCTGGTGGTCGCGGTGGGCTTGGCGTGCTGTTTGGACCAACGGCTGGATTCCTAATGGGCTGGGTAATCGGAGCCTTTCTGGTGGGCCTGATCTTTCATACCCTGCGCAAGATGCGGGTGAGCCTGTATTGGGCGGCCCTGGTGGCCTGCCTGATCGGTGGCATTGCGGGCATTTACCTGCCCGGCATTCCATGGTTGTCCTGGCGAGCAGGCATGCCGCTGGACAAGGCCGCACTGGTGAGCCTAGCCTTTGTGCCAGGCGACATCATCAAGGCCTTCGTAGCGGCCTGGTTGGCCAGGCAGTTGGAACGCGAACTGCCCAAACTCGGTTAGCGGGGCAGCAACCCGTCCAGGTGCTTGGCCACCGTCTCGGTAAAGGTGGCGTAGACCGGATTGGCCACAAAACCCAGGTGAGGCGTCATGGTGACGTTGGGCATGGTCCTGAAAGGATGGTCATCGGGCAAGGGCTCGATATCGAAGACATCGAGAGCAGCCATGGCTGGACGACCCTTCTGAAGGGCTTGCAACAAATCGGCCTCGTGAATCAGAGCTGAGCGAGAGGTGTTGACGATCAGCGCATCGCTGCGCATCTTGGCCAATGCTTTGGCGTCGATCATGTTGCGCGTGGTGGGGGCTAACACCATGTGTAGCGAGACCACTTTAGATTCAGCCAACAGTTGATCCAGGGGCACGTGCACGGCGCCCGCAGCCTGAGCCCGCTCCGCCGTCATGTTGGGACTCCAGGCCAGTGTCTTCATACCGAAGGCCTGTCCGACCTTTGCGACCCGAGCACCAATATTGCCCAGGCCAATCAGGCCCATGGTCTCGCCCTCGAGGATGTCGCAGAGGTTGGGGTAATGCAGGTTCTGACGCCAGTCCGCACCGGGGGTGCGCAGCACCTGCATGCCAGGCTCCAGACGCTTGAGCGCACCCAGAATCAATGACCAGGTCAGCTCGCAGGTGCTGGCCTTGGAGGGACCGAACTCCGTGTTGAACACGGGAATGCCACGGGCCTCGCAGGCTGCGGAGTCCAGCAGGTTGTTGCGGGTCCCGGTGTAGATCACGAATTTGAGGTTGGGGGCCGCATCCAGCTCCTTGACGCCAAAGGGTGTGCGATCACGCATGAGCACCACGCCGGTGGCCGTGGCCAACCCGTCGGTCAACGCCTGATCGCGAAGGGGCTTGGTGTTCAGCAACAAGTTGGCCCGATTGGCCAGGGCCATCAGAGAGGGGGTGTTGGCAAAGGCATTCTCGAAGTCGTCGAGAAAAAGGATGTTTGGTTTGGATGTCGACATGTTGAAGATGGTTAAATCGTTGTTATGCAACTGGTCCTGATCGCTGTAGGCAGCAAGCAGCCCCATTGGGTGAACGAAGCATACGCGGACTATGCCAGCCGCATGCCCCCGGAGTATCCCTTGATACTCAAAGAGGTCAAGGCCGAATCGCGCACGCTGGGCAAATCAGCTGAGGCCATGATGGCCGCCGAGGCCGAGCGTATTTTGAGCACACTGCCTGCCCATGCGCGACTGGTAATTCTGGACGAATTGGGAACTCGACTCACCAGCGTGGCTTTGTCGGAACGGCTATCGAGTTGGGCTGAGACCAACGACCCGGTGGCCTTGGTGATCGGTGGGCCCGATGGGTTGCATCCCGACCTAAAGGCCAAGGCGGCCGAGAAGATCCGGTTGTCGGACATGACGCTGCCACATGGCATGGCCAGGGTGTTGCTGGCCGAACAACTCTATCGGGCTCATTCGATTCTCAAAGGCCATCCATATCACCGGGCTTGAACGTTTCCGCGCAGCAACATGCATTTAGGCGGATATAAGAAGAGAATGGGCCTATAGGTTGTGTGGCCATTGAGTCGAGGAGAGGCACGTGGTGAGTCTGAAGAACTGGTTCACGTCCGTGGGCGTGGTGGTTTTCGCTGGCATCATGGCCACGGGTGCTGTGGCTGCCGATGACCTGCCCGCTATGAAGGTCCAGAAGGTCGGTCAGGACATTTACATTATTCAGGGGCAGGCGGGTGCGGCGAGCTCGGCCAACGCGGGTTTTATTTCCAACGCCGGTGCGGTGGCCACCGGGGCCGGACTGGTGGTCTTTGACACCCTGGGTACGCCACCGCTTGGCGCCAAGATGCGAAAGCTGTTGGAGCAGGCCAGCGGCGAGCAGGTGAAGGTGGTCGTGGTGTCCCACTATCACGCGGACCACTTCTACGGCATTCAGGCCTTCGCAGATCCTGGTGTAGAGGTCATCGCCCACCCCAGAGCCGAACAAGTCTTCAAAGATGCGAACACCGCCAATCGATTGGCGCAACGCAAGCAAGACCTCTTCCCTTGGGTCAGCGACGAGACCAAACTGACCCTGGCCGGTCGCAAAGCCAAGGTTGGGCCGGGGCAGAACGAAACCTTTCAGGTCGGGCGCTATCACTTCACGCTGATCGATGGCCTGGGAGCCCATGCCCCAGACGACCTGATGATGCGGGTGGATGAATTGGGTGCTGTGTTTGCCGGTGACCTGTTCTTTACCGGTCGTGTGCCATTTGTCGGATCGGCAAACCCACGGATCTGGCTGGCCGCTCTGGATCGCATGGCTGAGAAGCCGCCCAAGATTGCGATTCCGGGGCACGGCGCAGTGTCGTATGACCCGCAGAAGGACTTGGACCTGACGCGTCGTTACCTGGCCCACCTGTCCACATCCATGGCCAACGCAGTGGCCAATATGCAGAGCTTTGAGGAGGCTTACGCCACCATTGATTGGTCGGCCTTTAAAGACTTGCCCGCCTTTGGTCCTGCCAACCGACTCAACGCCTACGGTGCTTATTTGCATGCCGAACAAGAGGCACTGAAAAAATAAAAACTACGCCAGGAGAGGACACCATGACCGATATTCGAGCCGGACTGCCCCTATCGAGCCCCATGACCTGGTTGTCACAAGGCTGGAACGACATGCTGTGCACCGGCATGCGTGGCACCTACTACGGCGCATTTTTTGCGGTGATGGGCTACGTGATCTCGATCGTTTATGACAATCTTTGGCAGGCCACCATGGGTGTGACGGCCGGCTTCTTTTTGATGGGCCCTTTTGTCTGCACCGGCATCTACGAGCTCTCGCGTCAGCGCGACAATGGCCAGCCATACAACCTAGTGGCCAGCTGGACAGCCTGGTTTCGGAACTGGAAGTCGATTGCCTTTTTCGCGGCCATGCTGACTTTCTTCATGATCGTCTGGGCCCGCGTGTCGGTGGTGCTCTTTGCCCTGTTCGCCAGCCATGACTACCCCACGCTGCAGAGCATGCTGGCGCAGATCATTTCGGTAAAGAACTTTGAGTTTCTGTTTGTCTGGATGGGCGTTGGCTTTGTCTTTGCCAGCCTGGTCTTTGCCATCTCGGTGGTCTCGGTGCCGCTATTACTCGACCGGGGCACCGACACACTCGAGGCCGTATTCGCCAGTACACGGGCGCTGTGGGCCAATCCTGGTGTCTGCCTGGTCTGGGGCTTGAGCATCGTCGTGCTCATTGGATTGAGCCTGATCGTCTTTATGCCAATTCTGGTGCTGACAGCCCCATGGGTGGGGCATGCGACTTGGCGGGCCTACAGGGCCCTGGTGGTCTGAGGCGTTAGAAGGCTCTACTGCGCGCGGGCCTGTTCGAGGGCCTGGATTTTTTTCTCGAGTCGGTCGGTTGCGTCGCGCAGGCTACGCACATCTTGGGTGTGCGCCTGAAAGTCTTGCTTGGTGACCACCAGCTTCGCATCATGAATGGCGTAATCCACAAACCGTTTGGCCACAAAGGCCAAGGGGTGGCTGGTCGCTGCGTCAAACACAGGCGCGGTCTTGGATCGAATCACCGCGATAAGTGGGCCCAGCTTCTCGGCAACCGCCGCATCGCCCTGAATACGAATACCCTTCATGCCTGGACCTGCAGCAGCACCACTGCCAAGCCCTCCAGCGACCACCTGCTCTAAAGCACCCACAAAGAATTCGCCACCGATCTGCAGGGTGACATTGGCCTCACCATCTTGATCGGCCACCTGGGGAGCCTGACTCGACTGTGCCGGTGCGACAGCGGAAGACTGTTGGATGGAAGGTTCATGCAGCAGGCCGTCCGCCTCTATCTGCAGGCGAACCCGTTTGCCTTGCAAGGGGCCCTGAAGATCGAAGACCAACTCAATGGTTTTGCCTGCGAGTGGTTTGAGGTGGTCGTGCAAGTCTTCGTCTCGCTCGATGGCGAAGTTGATCGCCAAGACCACCGCAGACTGGCCTCGTTGGGTGACCGCTTGGTAAAAGGTCAGCACGAGAGGCCAGTTCCGAGGGATGGATCTGCTTACGAGGCCTGCTGCTGCAGAATGCCGGCGAGTAGCCAGCCACCCGAACCGTCTTTCGGCTTCTGCAGAGTCCAGACCTCATCAAACGGCTGTGCAGCGCCATCGAGCTGCTCGCGGATCAGTCCGTGGAAGCGAACATAGGCCTCATCAACTGCGCGACCATCTTCGTCAGTGGCGTCTTCCATGCCCAACCACTCGGCGTGCAGGCTGACTACGGCCGTGTGATTGGCTGCACCACCTCGCTCGGCCAACTGCTTTTCCAGGCCGTAGGCCATGGACTCCGTAGCAAACCCGCGAATGGCGTTGATGTCACCGTTGTCCCAGACCTTTTGCAGCTCGGTGAACTGCTTGCGAGCGACCTGGAGAAACTGATCAATCTCGGCCTGGTTGGGCTGGTTGACCGGAAGCGAAGCGTCCACGCTGGCGGCAGGGCCGTGTGCAGCGCCGGCCGAGCCGTAGTGTTCAGGCGACTGGTTGGGCGCGCTGGTGCGATAGCTGTTGGCACCAGCATCTGAAGGGCCGCCCGCCGGCTGCAGACGGTTGCGGTTCATGATCATGCGAACGACAGCAAAAATTGCGAGGCCGGCCAACAGCATGAGCATGAAGCTCATCATTTCAGCACCAATGCCCAGATAGGAGGCTAAGGCGGCCAGGCCTAATCCAGCGGCGATGCCCGCCAGAGGGCCCATCCAACTGCGAGTTGGAGCGGCAGCAGGCTGTTGTGCACCAGCGGGTCGAGCCGCGGCCGGCTGAGCAGCAGGTGCCTGAGCAGGAGTGGCCGCCGGTTGAGCAGGGCGCGGTGGGGTGGCCTGGCGCTGAATGGGCATCTGCCGACCGATGGAGCTACCCCCTCCGAGTCGCTTGGCTTCTGCCGAGGGGGCAAAGCCAACCGCAGCGAATACCAGTACAAGACCTAGCGCGACGGCCAGTGATTTGGTCGCTAGACTTTTCTTGCTGTTCAACATGTTTGTTCCTCTGTAGATTTCATTTTTTACCGCCCCTCTGTCAGTGCATATCACTGCCAGTCAGGGTTTATGACCACTGAATAAGGCTAGTGTTCCATAAATGAGTCTCGCTGATAACCGACCCCGTGTAGGGTTGATGTTGGGCGATCCCACGGGGATCGGACCTGAGGTGGCCCTGAAACTCTTGGCCCGTCCCGAAACCCGCCAAGAAGCCAGAATGCTGGTGGTGGGCGACCGGCGAATTTTTGATCAGGCGGCCAATTCGCTGGGCCTGTCGCTCAGCCCACGGCTGGTCGATCCGACCAAGGCGATTGACTGGCCCGCACCAGGGGAGCCCGAGGTTGCCTTTGTGGACTTGGCCAATATGGACCCTGCAAAGGTCACCCAGGGCGCCGCCGACAACAAAATCGGCTGGCTGGTTGGCGAAACCTTGAAAGTGATGACTGACTTGGCGCTAGACCAGACCATAGACGCCGTCTGCTTTGCCCCCCTGAACAAAGCGGCCATCAACCGGGGCGGTTGGCAATATCTGGACGAACACGCCATGTTTGCCGACTGGAACACCCACCAGGGCTACTACGGTGAGGTCAACATCATTCCGCAGTTCTGCACCTTCCGGGTGACCTCACACGTCAGCCTTCGCAAAGCCGTGGACCTGGTCGTGCCCGAACGGATCGAGGGAGCCGTGAGCCTGGCCCACACCGTTCTTAGGGGGCTGGGGCACAAAGCGCCTCGCATCGGCGTCGCGGCTCTAAACCCGCATGGCGGTGAGAGTGGCTTGTTTGGTGATGAAGAGATCACCATTATTCGACCGACTCTGGAAAAACTCACTGCGAAAGGCCTGGTCACCGAGGGGCCCTATCCTTCAGACACCGTTTTTCTGAAGGCAAAAGCGGGGGTGCTGGATGCCGTGGTGATCATGTACCACGACCAAGGACAGATCGCGACCAAGTTGTTGGGCTTTAGTGAGGGTGTGACCCTGACGGGTGGTCTTAAAACCATCTACACCACCCCAGCCCACGGCACCGCCTACGACATCGTGGGCCAGAACAAGGCCGACCCAGGCGCCATGATCAAGGCTTTTGAAGTGGCGGTTAACCTGGCGAACCAGCGGAGAAGCGCTGCTCCCACTGCTCCACTGCACTAATACCCAAGGCCTGGGCATAGTCGGCCGGTGACAGGCTGGCCGACTGCAGGGCGTTAACATCCCCCTTAAGAAGATGCTGCAGGTTGTTGGTGAGGGCATGGCCAAAGCTGCTGCGGGCCAATGCCGGAAAGATCCCCACGCCAATGCCGGCGGCTGCCCACTGGGTCTTGGGCAGGGCCATGAGTCGGGCGTCGATGCTCATGTTGATCAGGCACGGCGCCCGGACCGCTTGGCTCACTTGGCGAATCTGCTCCAACAAGAGCGGACTGGTTTTGAGTTCGACGAACACAGCTTCGGCGCCAGCTACTACGAAGGCCTGGGCGCGCTCAATCGCGGCGTTCAAGCCGAGACTGGCCGCCGCATCCGTGCGGCCCACGATGACCATGGGCTCGTCGGTTTGTACCCGAGCGGCACAGGCCGCGGCGATTCTGGCGACCGCCTCGTCCTGGCCAATCACGGTTCGTGCACCGGGCAGTTGAGCACACCGCTTGGGCGCGACCTGGTCTTCGATGTGAATGGCCGCTACGCCCGCCACCTCGAGTGAGCGAACGGTTCTCTGAATGTTGACCACGCTGCCGTAGCCCGTGTCTGCATCGCAGATGATGGGCAGTCGGGTGCATTGGTTGATGCGCCCCAGGTGATCGGCCAGCAGGGTCAGATCTACCAGGCCGACATCCGGCTCACCCAAGAGGCAGGCGGAGACCGCATTGCCGGAGACATAGGCGGCATCCACTGGAAATTGTTCGATGAGCCGCAGGCCAAAGCCGTCATAAACACCGGGCGCAAAGATGGGCTGGCGTGACGCCAAGGCCGCTCGAAAGGCACGACGCTTATCCTGTATCGACGGGGGGTTTAGTGACGGCATGTCCGCAGTCTAAGAGGTGGTGGCCAGAACAGGCCATCCCTTGTTCTGCTGCAACAGGGGCAACAGGCCACCAGCCGAGATGATCTGCATGAGCACTGGCGAGAGACCAGCCCCCTGTGCGATGACCTGCCCGCCCACCAAGACTTGGCCTGCCATGAGATCCACCTCGACCTGCTGGTCATCGCTCGGGTTAGCAACGGATGCCGCAATCAGGGCCAGGCCGTTGTTCATGGCATTTCTAAAAAAAGCCCGTGCGAAGGACTTGGCCACAATAACCGACACACCCATCTCCTTCAGAATCTGCGCGGCCTGTTCACGCGAGGAGTTGATGCCAAAGTCGGCGCCCGCCAGCAGCACAATGGGTTGACCCGCCTGACGATGGGCGGCAGCACGCGCCGCAAAACCGTGCGAGAGTTCCTCGAAGGCGCAGCCCACCACGTACTGGTTGTCTTTGCCCGGCAGGTATTTGGTAGAGCAATGAATGTCCGTGTTCACACGATCCCCCAACACCATGGTCACACCATGAATGATGGGCTGATTGGTGGGCTTGGCTGTCGTCATAGCGCACTCCAATTCACATGATCGATCTCGCGCGGATCGGTGATCTGACCGCGCAAGGCTGACGCTGCGACGGTGGCGGCCGACCCCAACCAAATGTCTGCCGCACTGTTGCCCAGCCGACCTTTAAAGTTTCGGTTGGCGGTTGACATAACCGTCTCGCCATCGCCTGGGGTGAAATGACCCGTGACACTAATGCAAGTGCCACAACCCGCGGATTCGAACGAGCCACCCGCCGCGATGATGGCTTCAATCAGGCCCTCACGCGCGGCCTGCAGGTAGATGTCGCGCGAGGCCGGCGTGACGATCATCCGCACGCCTGGTGCCAGACGATGACCCTTGAGCACCGCCGCGACCTGACGAATGTCCGACAGTCGCCCATTGGTGCAGGTGCCCACCAGCGCCGCGTGAATCCTCTGGCCCTTGGCCTGACCAACGTCGACAATGTCGTCAACTTCGTGTCGACGGGCCACCTGGGGCGCAAGAGCGCTGACGTTGACCTGATGCTTTTGGAGGTACTGAGCCTCAGCATCCGCGAGGACTGGTTTGGGTTCACGAGCGCCGTGGGCCCTAAGCCAGGCAAAAGTCTTTTCATCGGCCTGCAGGAGTGCCGCCTTGGCACCCAGTTCGGCCGCGTGATTGCACAGGGTCATGCGATCGTCGATGGACATGGCCGAAACGGCGGTGCCGATGTACTCAATGGCTTGGTAGTTGGCACCATCTGCACCCAGCTTGCCCAGCATGTGCAGGGTGATGTCCTTGGCCCAGACACCCGGTTGCAGCTCGCCTTGAAGGTCCACCAAGATGGTCGGTGGCACCTGAAACCAGAGCTTGCCGTAAGCCATGACGGCCGTCAGGTCCGTGCCCTCCACTCCCATGCCTAGCGCATTAAAAGCCCCCTGGGTCACTGAGTGACTGTCGGTTCCAACAATCAGATCACCAGAGGTCACGTGACCTTTTTCTGGCAAGAGTTGATGGCAGATGCCCTCGCCAATGTCATAGAGTTGGGCCCCGGTGTCTTGGGAGAACTCACGCAAACGTCCGTGGATCTGAGCGGCCTCTTTGTGAGGGGGTGGCGAATAGTGGTCCAAGACAAAAGCCGTGCGAGGTGCAAACTGCAATGGCACCTCTTTCATGCGCGCAACCGCCTTCATGGCACCCGGCGCACGGGCATCGGTCAGCATGGCGAAATCGATGTTGGCCACGACGAAATCGCCTGGCTTACAACTGGTGAGGCCAGCGTGACTGGCGAGGATTTTTTCAACAATGGTCTGGGCCATGGTCGGTCTCTGGTTTTTCTCTATTGGCAATTTGAGTGAAGAATTCAAGCATAGCCAATCTTCACCACAAGAACAGTGAGTTCGCGCATGGAAAACCATCATCCCATTCGGTCATTGGCAGATATTGAAAATGTATCGGCGCCAGCTTTTGAGCCCTTCACTGACGAACTCTTTCCGGGGTTTGAGCGATTCGAGCGCCCCGGTGCTGGTGCAACGATTCGGGGGGTCAAAGGCGGTCAGGGTCCGGCCCTCATGCTGATTCATGGCAATCCACTGATGCATGCAAGCTGGCACAAAATCGCACCATCGTTGGCACGCCACTTCACGGTGATTGCACCAGACATTCGAGGCTACGGTGACAGTGATAAGCCTGATGGTGGCGAAGACCACTCGGGGTACTCGTTTCGGTCGATGTCCGAAGATCTGGTGGCTGTTGCAAAGTCCTTTGGCGTCAAGAAGATGGCAGTCGTTGGTCATGACCGCGGTGGTCGGGTGGGCTTTCGCATGTGTCTGGACCATCCCGAGTTGGTGACCCATTTTGTGCCCCTGGACATTGCGCCAACTCACCATGTGCTCACCAACGTCACGATGGGCTGGGGCTTAGAGGCGTACCACTGGTTCTTCATGGCCCAGAAGTACCCTTTCCCAGAAAAGCTGCTCTGCGCAGACCTGAATTACTACATTCAATACAAGCTGAACAAAAAGGGAGTGGGCCTGCAGATTTTCGCGCCAGAAGCCATGGCCGAGTATGTTCGCTGTACGACACCGGAACAGATTCATGCCGTCTGTGAGGACTACCGCGCGACGGTCTCTGTCGACCTTGCCATGGACACGGCCGACTTCGGTAAAAAGAAAATCCAGTGTCCGGTTATGGTGCTATGGGGCAGCAACAGCCACTGCGGGCGGCACTTCAAGGTCTTGCAGGCGTGGTCCGACTGGACCGATCAACTAGAAGGCTGCGACATTCCCACTGGCCATTACCCAGCCGAGCAGAATCCAGAACTGGTCTACAAGGCCCTGTGGTCTTTTTTGAATCGATAACCCAACGGAACACATGACTGCACTCATCACGGCCCAGGCGGCCAAACAAGAGATTCACGGATCAGGCGAGTGTGCTCTTCTGGATATTCGTGAGCATGGTCAATACGGTGAAGGGCATCCCTTCTTGTCCGTCCACTGCCCCTACTCTGACCTTGAACAGAGCCTGGCTCGCCTGGTGCCCAACACCCAAGTACCAGTGATTCTGATGGACGACGGCGATGGCATCAGCGAAAAGGCCGCCCAGCGAGCATCTGAAATGGGCTACGCCCAGATCAAGATTCTGCAAGGCGGTGCGCCCGCCTGGGCGGCCGCGGGCTACACGCTCTACAAAGGCGTGAACCTGCCGAGTAAGACGTTGGGCGAAATTATTGAGCACCACGACCACCCCCAGGTGATGACCGCGCAAGAACTCCATGCCTGGAAGAAGCAAGCCAAGCCCTTTTACTTCTTTGACTGTCGCCCCCCCAACGAATACGACAAGATGACCATTCCAGGCGCAGCCTGCGTGCCGAACGGGGAGTTGGCCCACCGACTGGCGGCAGTGGTGCCGGATGAGTCCACTCCCATTGTGGTGACCTGCGCAGGCCGCACACGGGGCCTGATTGGAGCGGCGGGTCTGCAACGCCTTGGTCTGCCCAACCCCATCTATGCCGTCGAGAACGGCACCCAAGGCTGGGCGCTGGCGGGCTACGAACTCAAACGCGGAAATGGACAGCCCGAGATGCCGGCTCTGTCCCAACAGGCTCTGGCCATGAGTCGGCAGCGGGCCGATGCGCTCATGGCCCAGGAGGCCATTGCCGAGGTCGATACAGAGGGATTTGTTCGCCTGGCACAAGATGGCAGTAGAACGCTTTATCTGATCGATGTGCGCAGCATCACCGAGTTTAAGAATGCCCACCTGCCAGGCGCTGTACACGCTTGGAGTGGTCAGGCCGCACAGGCAGCCGATCTGACCATGGGTGTTCGCCGAGCGCGGGTCGTGCTGAGCGATGACACCGGTCTGCGGGCAGCGATGGCAGCGATCTGGCTGCGTACGATGGGCTACGAGGTCTATGTGCTGCGCGAGACCAATTTTTCAGCGTTGCCTCGTGACTGGCGCATACAGGCGCCTGGGCTGCCCACCGCAAAGAAGCTTCCTATTGCGTCTGCCACAGAAGTCCATCAGCAACTCTCAACGCCAGGTGTCGGACTGATCGACCTGCGTGGATCGCAAGACTATCGCAAGGCGCATGCTACTGGATCAACGTGGGCCACTCGCGCGCGACTGTCATCAGTTCGCGCCTCTGGTCGGGTCTTTCTGTTAACCGAAGATGTCGTGCAGGCGAGCTACACCGCCGAGGATCTGAACGCGATGGGCGTTCAAGTGATGGGGCTTGTGGAGGGCGGGTTCAAGGCCTGGCAGGCTGCGGGCCTGCCCACCGAGTCCTCACCCAATCTACCCATGGATGAGGAGTGCATTGATTTCTTGTTCTTTGTCCATGACCGCCACGACGGTAACCTGGAATCGGCCCGCCGCTACCTGGAATGGGAGACTGGCCTAATCGCCCAACTCGACGAGCAGGAGCGGTCTAGCTTTCAGCTGTCTTGATTCAAAAGACCCCGGCCTCCTGAGGCAGGAGTGACCGGGGTCTAGAGAGAAGCCAGACAGCGTGGAGCAGGGCTGACCTGCCCCGCTTGGCTTAGATGGCTAGAAGTGCTGTCAGCTCGCGGATGCTGCCGACTTTCTCAATGCCACGAATCATCTCGACGACTTGATTGGCCCTCTGGCTGCTGAACTTGGCGAACTCGCAGTTCTCACGGAACTTGTCAGCCACCTCGTCATAGCTCATGGGCATGGCAGGGCTGCCCCGACCGAAGTCGGCGCTGCCACGAATGACCCGACCATCGGTCAGGGTGATGGTGATGATGGTGGTCATCTTGTGGAAACCAGCTGCCTCGGCTTCGGGGTCGACACCGAAGTCCACCTTTTTGATCATGGCCTGCACGTCGGGGCGCATAACGACTTCGTCGGTGAACTCCGACAGGCCAGCGCGTCCCTCGAGCAATAAAATGGCCATGCAGAACTCCATGGAGAACTTGGCCTGAAGCTCGTTGGTGGGACGATGGTGAATGAGGGCGTTGGGCATGTTGTGGTTGGTGCCCACCTTGACGCTGACCACCTGCTCGGCCTTGATGTTGTGCTCTTTGATGAGACGCAGCATCTCAGTCATGCCGGGGTGGGTCAGCGAGCCCGAGGGATGGGGCTTGATGGACACGCCTGGTGAGGCAAAGGTCCAGGGCTTGCCCAGCACACCATCGATCGCTTTGGAGTCGTAGCCACCACCCGCAGCGCTGAAGAAACCGCGGGGTGCCTCCAGGATCGTGGGCGCAGCCGTCCAGCCGATTTGGGCGAACTCCGCGGCCACGATGCCGCTCTCGGATGATCGGCCTGCGTGGAAGGGCTTGGTCATGGTGCCGAAGTTTTCGCGTAGACCCGCCGACTGGCTACCGGCAATCGACAAAGCACGCAGCATGGTCTCTTTGTTAAGACCCATCAGCTTGCCCGCTGCACTGGCACTCGCGAACGTACCGCAGGTGGCGGTGGAGTGAAAGCCCGTCTGGTAGTGGCGCGGGTTGATCGCCTCGGAGATCTTGCACTCCACTTCCACACCCAGTTGATAAGCCAGAAAAACATCCGCACCGGAGGCATTGAGCGCCTCACCTTTGGCGATGGCCGAAGGCAACGCGGGTGCAGTGGGGTGCGTGAGTAGGCCGTAGACTCGGTCCTTGGCCACTGCCAGTTGCGTATCGTCGTAGTCGTCCGCGTGAATGCCCACACCGTTGGCAAAAGCCGCAAACCGCGGGGCCGTCTTGATGTTGGAACCAAAGACGGTGGCTGCACCCGTGGGGATGCCCAGGGAGTTCAGATGCTGGCGAACCAGCTCGCCAGACTTGGCGACCGAGCCGGAGATGGCCAGGCCAATGCCATCGAGCATGGATTTTTTACCCAACTCCATAACGTCGGCAGGAACGTCTTTGAGGCTGGTGTCACAGACAAACCCAGCAACATAATCGGTCAGGCTACGAGAGGTTGCTTCAGACATCACATAACTCCTATGAGTAAAAGTAAGACAACGTGGGGATCAACGACGTGGAGATTTGGTTGCTTTGGGAGGTGATTTGCTGGTGGGCAATCCGCGACGACTGGGCAGGCCCATGTGCTGGCGGACCAGTTGCTCCAATTGACGCATGACGGGATCTAAAGTCTGGTCAAACCGATAAAACAGGCAGATACCAACCGGTTCAAGCGGTCGACTGGTCTTCACCCGACGAATCTGCCCCATGGCCTCGTAGCGCAAGGCCACTGGCTCAGGCACCAGGGTGACGCACGGCGAACCCGGCAGCAAGGCAAGGCTCGACTCAAAGGACTTGGTCTCAATGACTGGAGACGGCGGGACCAACTGCTCGTTGAGCACCAGTCGTTCAAACGCCCGGCGAGTGGAGGTGGTGTAGGCCGGCAAAATAAAAGGGTGCTGCAGCAGGGCCTCCAGCTCCATAGAGGACTTCACCTGCTGGTTCTTCGCATCGACTACGAAGACCGTCACTTCCTCGTAGAGGTGCAGGCTCACCAACCCCTCCTGGTTGGCAAAGTCGGTCAGCTGGCCAATCACCACATCGAGCTTGCCCCTGAGAAGGTCCTCGAAGAGTTCGCTTGAGGACAGCTCAATGGCCTGCAAGTCAATTGGGTCTTTGGCGGTGGCCGCCGTCTGAATAAAACTGGGGAACAAGGTGTGCATGACGCGGGGAATGCAGCCCAGCCTTAGCCTTTTGGGTCCAGTCTCGTCCGGCATCTCCAGTCCCTGGAGCTCCCGCAGGATGCGTGCTGCACGACCGATGATGTTCTTGGCCTCGGGCCGGGGTGTACAGCCTGCTCGGGAGCGCACAAAGAGCTCCATCCCCAGAATCTGCTCGGCCTCGGCCAGACGCTTGGAGAGTAGTGGTTGGTGTTCGTTGAAGCGCTGAGCAGCGCTGTGGATCGAGCGGGCCTCCGAGACCCAGACAATGGCCTCGAGATGACCGCGGGTCAGTCTGGCACCGCCCTGTCGGCGGCCCAACAGATCGTGGTCTGGGGATGCGGCATCGGGCGAGTCTGTGCGTTTGGTTGGCCAGGAGGGGGTCATGGCTGACTCCTTTTAATATCTTTTATATATTACTAGATATTTAAAAATAACGTTTTCATATCGTTGCAAAACGCGTAGAGTCAGTTTTGACTGCGTACACCACTGAATCAAGGAGACCACGACATGTTCAAGCTAGAGACGCAAAAAATTTCAGCCAACATCGGCGCCGATGTTTTGAACATCGACATCCGGAAGCCCCTCACGCAAGAAATGCAGCAGGCGGTCATGGCGGCTTGGGCTGAGTTTCTGGTTCTGCGATTCCGCGGCCAGCCCCTGACCGACCCTGAGTTGATCGCCTTCTCCAAAAACCTGGGTGAGCTCGAGCCCCCGGGACCCAACCCACAGGGCAAGCCCTATCTGCCCGAGTTTCCCGAACTCAACGTCATCTCCAACATCAAACAAGGTGGTCAGGCCATTGGCGGCCTCGGTGATGGCGAGGCGATTTGGCATTCGGACATGACGTACGCCGCATCGGTGCCCTTTGGGGCCGTTCTGCATGGCATTGAGGTGCCGCCCAGCGGCGGCAATACCCATTGGTCCAACCTGTACATGGCCCACGACACCCTGCCCACACACCTGCGACAAGCCATCGCAGGGCGCAAGGCGATTCATGACTCGACCTACAACAGCGCCGGCATTATGCGGATTGGTATGCAGCCGGTGACCGACGTCACCAAGGCGCCCGGTGCGCGCCATCCGCTGATCATCCAGCACCCACGAAATGGCAAGCACCTGTTGTTCCTGGGCCGCCGCCGCAACAGTTACATCATCGGGCTGCCAGTTGATGAGAGCGAAGCTCTGTTGGATGAACTCTGGGCCCATGCCACGCAGCCGGAGTTCACCATGGTTCAAGAATGGCAGGCCGGCGACACGCTGATGTGGGATAACTTTGCCACCCTGCACCGCCGGGATTCCTTTGACCCGAACGCGCGGCGACTCATGCATCGCGCCCAGATCAAGGGTTTTGCCCCCGTCGAAGCGATGGCGGCCTGAATGACCAGTCGCATTCAAAAAATTGAGGTCTTTGGTGTCGAGGTGCCACTGGTTGGTGCTGGCTTTAAAAATGCCTATATCACCAAAACCAAGCAGCGCAGTGCGGTGGTCCGAATCACCGATCAGGATGGCCAGGTGGGACTGGGCAATATTGACCCCTCACCAGGCTACTCGGTCGAGACCATCGAGGATTCTCTTGATACCCTGGCGGATAAGCTCGGGCCTGCTGCTCTGGGCCAAGACTTCAGCAATATCCATCTGCTGACCTCCCATCTAGATGGGCAGGTAGACCAGTTTCTGGATGCCAAGGCGGCGATCGAAATGGCGGCTACTGACCTGATTGGTAGGCGGCATGGTCTATGCGTCAGCGATCTGCTGGGCGGCTCGGTGGTAACCCACGCCCAGTTCAATGGCTGGATCGGCATCGTCTCACCGGAAGAGGCAGCCGCAGAGGCCAAGCGTTGGTTTGACTTGGGCTGGCGCTCCACCAAAATCAAAATTGGCGGCGACATTCATGCAGACCGCGAGCGAGTAGCGGCGGTTCGCAAAGCGACCTCAACAGACTTCAAGATTCGTGTCGATGCCAATGCAGGTTACTCGGTTGACCAGGCCATTGAACTGGGGAAGATGCTCGAGCCCTTTGGCCTGGAGCTCATGGAGCAGCCCGTTGCTGCGGACGACTTCGAGGGCCTAAAGGCCGTTCGACAGGCAGTCAAGATCCCCATCATGGCCGACGAGGCGATCACAGACTTTGATAGCCTGATTCAGATTATCCGAATGCAGGCGGCGGACATCGTCAAGCTCAAAGTCATGAAGCAAGGCGGGTTCCTAAGGACCTCCCGAATGATGGCCTGCGCCGAGGCCGCAGGCCTCGGCGTGGTCATTGGCCATGGCTTTGGCTTGGGGATCAACACCATGGCGGAGATGTTGCTGGCCAGCACCAGTCGAGCGGTATTGTCAGGCTATGAGTGCGTCGGGCCGATCAAGACCAGTGATGACATCGTCACTCGCAAACTCGACCTCACCAAGGGCTGGCTGGAGATTCCACATGGGCCCGGACTTGGGGTGGAGCTGGATGAGGCGAAGTTAGAGCGCTTTACGTTTTTTGAGCGATCTCTGGGCAACTAAGCGATTGCGCCGCGATGTGCAGCGCCAACCTGCACCGCACGAAAAAACAATTTGACGCAACATTTAGCAGCACTAGTAGTTCCCCTGATGGGCTCGATTTGTCGGCAGGTTTACCTTCGTATACGGTTTAACTACTCATCCGCCACAAAGGATTACCGCAATGAATACGCATTCCCACGCCAAAAGACGTTCAATCCAGCAATTGCTGTCCCTCTCGGTCGCAGGCCTCGTTGGCACACTTTCTATTGGAACTGCTTGGGCCCAGCAATTCCCGAGTAAGCCAGTGACGGTTGTCGTTCCCTTTGCAACCGGTGGCTTTAACGACAGAATGGCGAGAGCCTTCGCCCCATTTCTCCAAAAGCAACTCGGACAGCCGGTGACAATCGTCAACCGGGGCGGGGCTGGAGCGCAGTTGGGTCACGCGTATCTGCTCTCGCAACCAGCCGACGGCCATACCATCGCAATGACCTCGGTCAACTATATTGCGACCAACATCGGACTAAACAAGGCGCCATTCAAGCAGGAGGATTTTGATGTCCTGAACTTGCCCTCGAACGACTACACGTTATTGGCAACCGCAAGCGGGTCGAAATGGAACTCTGTCGGAGAAATGATCGATGCCCTGAAGAAAGATCCGAAGAGCGTCAGCTTTGGAGTCCAGCCGGGGTCGGCGGATCTCATCAACCTCACCCTGCTGTTGAAGAACGCGGGGATCGATCCAAAAGAGGTTCGGATTGTTACTTTCACTGGTGGCGGTCCGACCCGCAATGCAACGATCGGCTCCACAGTTGATGCAGGTCTGGTCGGAGCCGAGGGCTGGGTTGCCCTTAAACCCAGAATCAAGCCTCTCTTGGTCTTCTCCGAGGAAACCGTGTTGAATTTCGAAACCGTGCCTACGGTGGAGAAATTTTCGAAAGATCGGAAAATACAGTCCGACTGGGTTCCCGGGTCGCAACGAGGTTGGGTCGTTCCCACGGCTCTAAAGACAGCACACCCTGATCGTCGTCAAAAGCTGCTTGAGGCCATTAAGAAAGCCGGCGAAGATCCTGAGTGGAAAAAAATTGCGGACCAGCAAGAGTTTCCGAACCCTTGGTATGGCCCCGAGAAGTCCCAGAGCCTCTATCTGGCGGGAGCAAAAGCTTTGAATAAGCATATGTCATTGCTGTCGAAAGATTAACCGACTCTGAAACACAGCATTTCCGCAAAGCCCCCTCCATTGGGGGCTTTGTTTTCTCAAAGACCAAAAAAGAGGGGCAAGGTGATCAAAAAGAAAAAGCTTTCAATTGACTGGGGACATTTGCTGGTCTTGGTCGTGGTTTTAGGCTGGGCCACATGGTACTTCTTCGATACGAGGGGTGTCTCGAAGGACATTCAAAACCTCCTGGTTCTTACACCGGTGTTTCTTCTAACGATGGGTCTGGGCCTCATCGCAATGTTCCAGAGTTTGTTTTCCGAGCGGCTTCCAGAGAAACTCCAACCTGAGAAACTCACAAAAACAGAGTTTGGAAAAATTGTTGCCCTGACGGTCTCCTTCCTAATATTCGTTGGGGCTCTGCCGGTGCTCGGCTTTGACGGTGCCGGTGCGCTTTACATAGCGCTATCAATGCGATTATTTGGCGAGAAGCGGCCGATTGTTTTGATTACGTTCCCTATCGTGTCGATGCTGGTCCTGACCTTGCTCTTCAAGGCCTTGGTACCTTATGACATTCCAACCGTTTTTTCACTCATGAATTAGGGCTAGCCCATGTTTATAGATTTCGAAGCGCTGAGCGGATCTTTCGCTCTACTCTCAAATGTTGGTGATGCCTGGCTGTGGGTGATACCGGGCCTGCTCATCGGTTTGGTTCTGGGCGCGCTACCAGGCATCTCTATCACCATGGCAATGGCTTTGTGCCTCCCGTTATCTCTCTACATGGAGTTTTTCCCCGCGATGGTCTTCCTGACCTCCGTCTACTCCGGGGCTGGTTTTGGAGGTTCGATCCCAGCGGTGCTCATTAATGTCCCCGGCACAACCGCCGCCGTTGCGACGACTTTCGATGGATATCCGATGGCGCGCAAAGGGTTACACAATGAAGCGCTCGGAGCCGCGCTCGGCTCTGCAATGATAGCGGGAATTCTCTCCTACATATTGCTCTTCTTTTTGATCGTTCCGCTGTCAGAGTTGGTGGTTCGGATGGGCCCCCTTGAGATGTTGTGTGTAGCCGTCTGGGGGCTTCTGATGATCGGCTCCCTCGCTGATGCGAGCATGGTCCGTGGTCTGATGGCTGGCTGTATCGGGGTTCTCATCGGAACAATCGGGATGAATACTGCCGGTTACATTCGGGGGACCATGGGGATTCCCGAGCTGATCGACGGCGTACAGGATGTTCCGGCTCTTCTGGGTTTACTGGCGGCCTCTCAGCTTTTTGGGCTCGTCAATTCCCACTTCATCGTCAAGGCGGGCGATACGCGGGCCCTAAATGCCAGGGCTATCTGGAGCGGATTTGCTGAAGTTTTTCGCCATCGGGTCGTTCTGGCGAAGGGTACGATCATCGGCATCATCATTGGTGCAGCACCTGGCGTAGGCTCCTCTGTATCAAACCTCCTCTCCTACGCGGAAGCCAAGCGGACGGCGAAAGACCCAGAGTCGTTCGGTACCGGGAATATTCAGGGTGTGATCGCGGCAGAATCAGCCAATAACAGCGGCGAGGGTGGGTCTATGGCGACCATGCTAGCCCTCGGAATTCCCGGGGGTGGAGCGACCGCAGTTTTATTAGCGGCCTTCGCAATGCACAACATTGTCGTTGGGCCCGCATTTGTAGACACACGGATGGACATGGTGTACGCCATCATCATCAACAACATCGTTCAGTGCCTTGTTCTCATCCCGGTTGGCTTTGGATTCATTTACATGGCGACATCGATCGTGAAGGTACCACTGAGCTATCTGATACCCGTCATATTTGTTTTGGCGACATTCGGTTCTTACGCAATCGATGGATCCATGGCTGGACCGGTGACCTTTGCCGTTTTTAGTGTCATTGGTTGGGTCTTGGCACGGTACAAGTATCCCGCGCCAGCGGTGGTGATCGGCCTTCTGCTTGGCGGAATGATGGAGGACGAGGCCCTGAAGACTTTCCAGCTTAGCAACGGCAATGCCTTCTACTTTCTAGATCGCCCAGGTGCAATTGTTTTGCTCACCTTGATTTTGGTGAGTGTTGCAGCCAGTGTTTGGGCCAGGAGAAAGCGCTACGTCTAGCCTGGGCCAGGGAATATTCGGGCACAGTCTTTACCCCTGATATGCATTCCCCAAATCAAATGTCGAGACCAATGGGTAGCATCCCCTCGGTCGCTGATCTTTACTGGACGTTTACCAAGATGGCCGTTCAGGCGTTTGGCGGTGTGTTGCCGCTCGCCGAGCGGATCATCGTGATCGACAAGAAGTGGATGAGCCAGAAGCAATTTGTTGAGATGCTAGCGGTCTCTCAGGCCATTCCCGGTCCGAATATTGTCAACCTGTCCCTGATGCTGGGGGATCACTTCCAGGGTTGGCGAGGTGCTCTAGCCTCGGCCTTGGGGTGCCTGTCGATTCCGATCGTGCTGGTGTCTCTTTTGACCTTGTTGTTTCAAAGTGTCTCGGAACACGAAGTCACCAAAGGGGCTCTGTTGGGCATGGGTGCCGTCTCCATTGGTCTGGTTGTGGCCATGGGGGTACGTCTGCTCAAGAGCCAGTCCGATTACAAACTTGGCTGGTTGGCTTTAGTGGGAACAGTCCTGGCCGTCGGCTTTGGAGGCCTGTCCTTGCCCATGACCATCCTGCTGTTTGGTGTCCCCGCCATCATCGTACGGTTGATCCAACTGAGACAGTCGCAGACTTCGGCCAAGAGAGACGCATCGTGATGAGCGTTCTGGTCCCGGGAGTGGGCTGGGAGCTCATTCTTGAGATATTCCTGAAGTTTCTCTTGCTGTCCCTGTTGGCCACCGGTGGGGCCCTGTCGCTGGCACCCGCCATGCACAAATATCTGGTCGTCGACAAAGGGCTGATTACCGACGCCCAATTCATAGGCTCTATCGCACTGGCGCAATCCGCCCCCGGTCCGAATGTTTTGTTTGTCACGGTATTGGGCTGGCAGACCGCCGGTTTTTGGGGCGCTGTGGCCATGACTGTTGGATGCTTGATTCCATCAGCCGTCTTGGCGGTCTACGCCGGCCGGACCATCGTCTCCAATCCCCATTCTGTGTGGATGCGCGGACTCCGGGAGGGGCTGGCTCCGGTGGCAATCGGCCTGATTTTTGCGACGGGGATCGTCTTGCTCAAGCCCTGGATCACCGAGTGGAAGGTCTGGCTGCTGACGCTGATTTCCATTGCCGTGGCCTATTTCACGCGGCTGGCGCCCATTTATCTGATCGCCGCAGGTGCAGCGATCGGGGCCTTCGGCTTTCTCGCGCCTTAAGTCATAGACCCATCGTCAGCCGGGCCTGCAATGACTTCTCAATATGCAGGCGGGCTGCCTGCTCGGCGCCGTCCTCGTCTCCCTTGGCGATCGCCTTGAGGATGGCCTGATGCTCGTCAAAGGCCTGCTCAGATCGTCCTCTCTGCGAAAAAGTAGTTCCACTCAGCAGCCAAAGAGATTCACTGAGCTGAGCCGCCTGGTTCTGCAAATACCGATTGTGCGTCGCCTGGAGGATGGCCTCGTGAAAGTTGTTGTTGATCTGCGCCATCTCTGCAGCCTTGTGGCGGACCTGCCCTTTGACCGGCTTGGTGGTCTCCAGCATTTGCTCTAGCGAGAAGATCTCGGCCTTGGAGGCGTGTTTGGCCGCAAGCCGAGCAGCGGCCCCTTCCAGGATCTGACGCATCTCGTAGAGCTCAATGACCTGAGCGCGCTCCAGCCGACGAATGGCCAGGGTTCGGCCAATCGACACCTCGGCCAAGCCCCTGCTCACCAATCGACCCAAGGCCTCCCGAACCGGTGTGCGGCTCATGCCCAAGAGGCCGGCGACTTTGTCTTCGGTCAGACGATCGCCCTGGCGCAATTCCCCCTTGCGGATGCTGTGAAGGAGCCGATCGTAGGCCTGGTCTGCGTAAGTCATGCGAGGAGTTTAACGCGGAACTGGCTATTATGTATTTTATTGTATACAATTACACACAATTAAATTCTCTGCCCAGGGAGTCGTTATGCTGGATGTCTTGGTGATCGGTGGCGGCAACGCAGCCCTGTGTGCTGCGTTGTCGGCCCATGAACATGGCGCGAAGCGGGTCATGCTGCTGGAATCTGCGCCGCGAAGCGAGCGCGGTGGCAACAGCATCCACACCCGAAACATTCGTGTGAAGCATGACGCGCCCATGGGCCACCTGACCGACGCCTATCCCGAGGATGAGTTCTTTGAGGACCTGCTGCGCGTGACGGCGGGTAAGACGACCGAATCACTCGCTCGCCTCGTCATTCGCGGCTCAGAGGACTGCCCGCCCTGGATGCAGAGACATGGTGTCCAATTCCAGGCCTGCCTCGGCGGTACGCTGCACCTGTCGCGCACCAACAATTTCTTTCTAGGGGGTGGCAAGGCCCTGGTCAACTCCTACTTTCGGTCGGCTGAGAGCCTAGGGATCACGGTGCGGTACGACAGCCCCGTTGATGAACTCGAGATCGAAGAGGGTCAGTTCAAGGCTGCCTGGATTCGGGGTGCCGACGGACAGCGTGAACGCATTGCCGCCAAAACTGTGGTGGTGGCCTCGGGTGGGTTTGAGTCGAACCGAGACTGGCTGCGGGAGGCGTGGGGGCCGGCAGCCGATCAGTTTCTGATCCGAGGCTGTCGGTTCAACATGGGGGTACTGCTAAAAGACCTGATTGCCAAGGGGGCCCAGTCGATTGGCGATGCAACCCAGGGCCACTGCGTCGCGATTGATGCCCGTGCGCCGATGTACGACGGCGGCATTGTGACGCGGATTGACTGCGTCTCACTGGGCATTGTGGTGAACAAGCATGCCCAGCGCTTTTACGACGAGGGCGAAGACTTCTGGCCCAAGCGCTACGCCATCTGGGGTCGATTGGTGGCCCAACAGCCCGACCAGGTGGGCTACTCCATCATCGATGCCAAGGCCCAGGGTCGGTTTATGCCACCTGTGTTTCCGGGCGAGACGGCCAACACCATCGGTGAGTTGGCCCAGAAGATCGGACTTGATCCCGCTGTTTTGGAAAAGACGGTTGAGGACTACAACGCAGCCGTGGTGCCTGGGCAATTTGATCACGCAGTCCTAGACAACTGTCACACCCAAGGCCTCACGCCCGCCAAGACCCACTGGGCCCAACGCTTGGACACACCACCGTTTACAGCCTATCCGCTGCGCCCCGGCATCACGTTCACCTATCTCGGTGTTCGGGTCAACGACAAAGCCCAGGTCTTGTTTAACGACTACTCGAGCAACCTCTTTGCTGCCGGTGAAATCATGGCCGGTAATGTTTTGGGCCGAGGCTATGTGGCCGGTGTCGGTATGACCATTGGCACTGTCTTCGGTCGACTCGCTGGTCAGCAGGCTGCACTTGCGGCCCAAGGCCTGATCCCCTCTACCCACGACGCTATGAATCTGGCTTCTTCGCCCTCAAAGGTTGCAGCATGAGCAACGTCATTCCCATTTCACTCGAGACCCCCGCCACACAAGAGGCCGCCCGCGTCATGGGCATCTGCAACTCCTGCCGATATTGCGAAGGCTTTTGTGCGGTCTTCCCGGCCATGGAGAGGCGGCTGAGCTTTACAGCCGAAAGCATTCATTTTCTGGCCAACCTCTGCCACAACTGCGGGGCCTGCTACCACGCCTGTCAGTACGCGCCCCCGCATGCCTTCGCGCTCGAATTGCCCAAGGCCATGGCCAAGGTGCGAAAAGAAACCTATGCCCAGTTCGCCACACCCAACTGGCTGGGTGCGCTCTACCAGCGTCAAGGCGTCGCGTTAAGCCTGGGCAGCCTGGTGGGTTTTGTTGGGATCTTTCTGTTGGCCTATCTGTTGCTGGGCGGTGACATGGCACGCCTCTTTCAGGCCGCCACCACCAAAGAACTGTTCTACGAGATCACCCCACACAACACGCTGGTGGCCGTCTTTGGGCCAGTGTTTTTATGGGCTCTGCTGTCCATGGCCTTGAGTGGCCAGAAGTATTGGCAGATGCTCAAAGGCTTGGCGCCAGAGCAGGCGTTTCTCACGAGGGAGGCCAGCCAGACCGCGAGCGACATCGTTCGGCTGCGCTACCTAGACGGTGGTGGACAAGGTTGTGCGTCGGAGAATGACCGACCGACCAAGCAACGTCGCATCTCACACCAGATGGTGTTTGGGGGATTCATGCTGTGTCTGGCGTCCACCAGCGTGGCCACGCTCTATCACTACCTGCTGAACTGGCCTGCCCCCTACGCCATGATCAGCCTGCCCAAGCTGCTGGGCCTCTCGGGTGGCCTGCTGATGGTGGTGGGCTGCACCTGGCTGCTGATGCAACGGCCTTCACGCCATCAGGCCCTAAAAGACTCGACCCAGCAGACCATGGATGTGGGCTTTGTCAGTCTGTTGTTGGTGATTGCAGCAACCGGTCTGGCCTCGATGTGGCTGCGAACCACAGCCGCCATGCCCCTGCTGCACCTGGTTCACCTGTCGTCGGTGCTGAGCTTTTTCCTGCTGATGCCGTATTGCAAATTCGTGCACGGTCTGTATCGGGGTCTGGCCCTGTGGTGGCACAACCGCGAACAGGCCAACCCATCTCGACTGCAACTGTCCGAGGGCTGAACGGAGTGGCCGGAAGGCCCGCAACGGCTGCGGCGGCTAGACCTTGGTGGCCTGGTGCAGGGCCACCACACCAGCGGTCATGGTGGTAAAGCGCACCACACCAAAGCCCGCCTCGCGCATCATCTGGGCCAGATCCTCTGGGCCAGGATGCATGCGAATGGACTCCGCCAGGTAGCGATAGCTGTCCGCGTCTTTGGCGATCTTGTCGCCCAACCAAGGCAGGACCTTGAAGGAATAAAAGTCGTAGAGCTTCTCGAGCGGCTTGGCGACTTTGGAAAACTCCAGCACCAGCAACTTGCCGCCAGGCTTGATGACACGGTAGAGCTCGCGCAGGGCCTTGTCCTTGTGGGTCATGTTACGAAGACCAAAGGCCAGGGTCACTCGATCAAAGGTCTGAT
>VFQS010001056.1_pt1 | contig 26762 bp, 27 predicted proteins | sample 3512361 | NCBI WGS metagenome assembly VFQS01 (sample SAMN10412375, study PRJNA504923) | tailings metagenome | isolation source: Relicate 1 Philex TSF3 active mining | place: Philippines
CTTACATAACCAATGTTTTCAAGAACAATGGAGCAGGAGTAGCCGTAATGTTTACTAAAAACGTGAAAATGTTTAATAATTATTTTGAGGAAAATTGGGGCGATTCAGCTTACGGATTATTACTAAAAGAAATCGCAGATAGTTATATTTTCAACAATCGTTTTGCTCGAAATACTTCTGGTATTTATATGGAAGGAACTTCTCGAATCAAAGTTGAAAAAAACAGTTTCGAATCGAATGGTTGGGGCATGAAAATCCAAGCGAGTTGTATGGAAAACGAAATCGTAAACAATAATTTCTTAAAAAATACTTTCGATATCAGTACCAATGGAAGTTTAGTTTTAAATACGTTCAATGAAAATTATTGGGACAAATACGAAGGTTATGATTTGGATAAAGATGGAATGGGTGATGTGCCTTATCATCCGCTGAGTTTGTTTGCTGTGCTTACCGAAAACACGCCTTCCGCCATGTTGCTGTATCGGAGTTTTATGATTACGCTGTTAGATAAGTCTGAAAAAGTGTTGCCCAGTATAACACCTGATAATTTTGTAGATAATAAGCCTTTAATGAAGTCACTGCCGCTATGATTGAGATAAAAGAATTGCAGAAAAAGTTTGGAAAATTTGAAGTTATAAAGAACATCAATCTTTCTTGTAAAAAAGGAGAATGTATCGCTTTAATTGGTCCGAATGGTTGTGGAAAAACCACTTTGATAAAATCGGTTTTAGGAATGGTGTTGCCAGATTCGGGTACGATTCATTTTAATGGAAATTCCGTTTTAGGTGAGTATTTGTATCGCGAAAAAATTGGTTATATGCCACAAATAGGAAGATATCCTGATAATATGACAATTGGTCAAATTATCGAAATGATTAAAAAAATTCGAAATTCATCAGATGATTTGGATGAAGATTTGCTGCACGCTTTCGAATTAGAAAAAATGTTCGACAAGCAAATGCGCACTTTATCCGGTGGAACAACTCAAAAAGTAAGTGCTGTTTTAGCTTTTCTTTTTAATCCAGATGTATTGATTTTAGACGAACCTACGGCTGGTTTAGATCCGTTGGCGGCTGAGGTTTTGAAAGAAAAAATCATTAAAGAAAAAGAAAAAGGAAAATTGATTTTGATTACGTCGCATTTACTAAGTGAATTGGACGATTTAATTACAGAAATCATTTTCATGCAAGAAGGGAAAGTACATTTTCATCAAAAAGTAGAAGAATTAAAAGCAACTACGGGTGAAGAGAAAATCTCAAAAGCGATTGCCAAAATTTTAAAGAACAAACAAAATGAACCGAATCATTAAAATCATATTATCCGACATTATCCGAAACAAAATCGTTTTGGCTTACACGCTGATTTTGTCTATTTTATCCTGGAGTTCTTTTGCATTGGAAGACAATTCATCAAAAGGATTACTAACGATTTTGAATGTGATTTTATTCACAGTTCCTTTGGTTTCCATTTTATTCGCTACGATTTATTTGTACAACAGCGCCGAATTTATTGAACTTTTATTGAGTCAACCTATCAAAAGAAGAAAGATTTGGTTGAGTTTGTTTTTTGGATTATCCACGGCTATGGTTTTTGCGTTTTTTATCGGTGCTGGAATTCCGTTGTTAGTAAATTCTCCTGATAGCATTGGTTTTATGATGTTGCTTAATGGTTGTTTGATTTCCATAATTTTTGTCGCTTTGGCTTTCTTGAGTTCGATTTTAACCCGAGATAAAGCAAAAGGAATTGGTTTAGCGATAATGATTTGGTTGTATTTCGCACTATTATTTGACGGAATGGTTTTGTTTTTACTGTTCCAATTAGCCGAATATCCAATCGAGAACATGATGGTTGGTATCACCGCTTTTAGTCCGATTGACTTAGCTCGAATTCAAATTCTTTTGCATTTAGATGTTTCCGCTATGATGGGATATACTGGAGCAATTTTTAAAGATTTCTTCGGAACTTCAGTTGGGTTATTAGTTTCATTCGTGTTGTTGAGTTTGTGGGCGATTATTCCGTTTTTCATTTCGATGAGAAAATTCAATAAAAAAGACTTGTAATTTATATTTAATCAAATTACAAAATGAAAACAGATATTAGAAATAGAAAGGATATTGAACTTTTAGTCGATACCTTTTATGATAAAATCAAAACTGATGCAGTTATCGGTTTTCTGTTTACCGAAATTGCCAAGGTAAATTGGGAAACTCATTTGCCTAGAATGTACGATTTTTGGGAAAACATTCTTTTCTATACCGGAAATTACAACGGAAGTCCCATGCAAGTCCATAAAGATTTACACAGCAAATGTCCGATGAAACTAGAACATTTTGAGCATTGGGTAATCGTATTCACCACAACAGTTGATGAATTATTCGAAGGCGAAAAAGCAATCGAAATCAAAGAAAGAGCACTCAATATAGCCAATGTTATCATGTATAAAACGTTAGCGTAATGTATCACCATTTTTTATTAATCATTCATTTATTAGCTGCAACCATTTGGATTGGTGGTCATCTTATTTTATCGACTCGTTATTTACCTGAAGCCATAAAAACTAAAGATTTAGAAAAATTAAAAGTTTTCAAAGATAAATTTGAACCCATTGGAATGCCATCATTAATTACGCTTGTGATTACCGGAGTTTTAATGGCGTATGATTATGATGTTACTTTTACCAAATGGTTTTCTTTCTCAAATGGAATCGAAAAAGTAATTTCCATCAAACTTATTTTGTTTATTACTTCGTTAGCATTAGCCATTTCAGCCCAACTTTTTATTTTCCCAAAACTTACGCCTAAAAAATATCATTACGTTACGATTCTTATTGTGGTAGTGACACTTATCGCTATTTCGATGTTGATTTTAGGTTCCTTAATTCGATTAGGAGGCATATAAAATAAAAAGCGTAAACTGTTGAAGTCTACGCTTTTTACCTTTATAAAAGATGAATTAATAATTGTTTTTTATTTTGGAAGTAAAACGTCACCAATTACATGGATAATTCCGTTTGATGTTTCAATGGAAGCTACAATTTCAGAACCGTTTACGAAAGTTTTTCCGTCTTTTTTAGTGATTTTTACTTTTCCACCAAATACCATATCAAATTCTTGTCCGTCTTGCATGTATTCTGCTTTTAACGAACCTACATACGTATGATAGCCTAAAATGTTTTCTAAATCGCCTTTTTTCTCAGGTTTTAATAATCCTTCTACGGTTCCAGCAGGTAATTTATCAAATGCAGCATTGGTTGGCGCAAATACAGTAAATGGTCCAGCATTACTTAAAGAAGTTACTAATCCTGCAGCTTTTACTGCCGTAACTAATGTTGTGTGATCTTTACTTCCAATTGCAGTTTGTACAATGTTTGGATTTGATGTTGCATCTACTACATTTTCTTGTCCTCCAGTTGGTACTTCTGTAGATTCTGATGTTGGTTCTGATGCTGTTTCTTCGCCTTGTTTACATCCAAATGTGATTAGTAAACTGGCTAACAATAAAGTTTTAATGGAATTTTTCATATTTGTATAATATTTATATATACAAAGTACTTGATTATCTGATGATTATTTTATGCGTAGAATCATAAAAAAATACTTTTTTATCCTTTTTTTGTAAAAAAAGTGGTCCATAAAATACTTGCGAAAAGAAGTATGGCAATTCCAAACAAAGCCTCATTAATAAAAGGAATTAATGTATAACTAAAAGACGCAACACCTTGAATTCCTAACACAACTTCATTCAAAACAACGCCAATGCTAAATAATACTAGTCCTAAAACGGTTTTCTTATTCACTGCTATAAAATCATTCACATAAATATAAAACAATAGAAAAAGCGAAATAATAGCTAACAAAATCAGATGTAAATAAGCAATTATTATAGGTCTAAAACCAAAGGCTAATTTACTAATTGCAGGAACGGTGGAACCTAATTGTAATAGGAACTTCGCACTCAAAGCAAAACTGATAAATAAAATCAGATATTTTAAATAATTTGGAAGATTTACGAAGATGGATTTATTTTCTTTAAAAATAGTTTTAAATAGTAAATACCAAACAACTACTTGAACAATTGCCGAAATAGCAGTTAAAATATAAATTAGTAGTGGTAAATCTAACCAAAGTGTTGATAGAAAATATCCAGCAATACAGGACCAAAATAGCAATACAAAAGATTGCGAATAAATTCGTTTGGAATAAATCGTTACTCTTAAATAATCTAATAACAATCCCATACAAGCAAAGAAAAACCAACCATTATATTGAAAATGCAAATAGTAATAAATGGAAGCTAAATATTCATTCTGATGGATGTTTTTGGTTGCCATCATATAAGCTAAAGCAAAAGTTCCGAGTGACGATATCACATTAAAAAATAGTGCTGCTTTAAACCATTTTGTTGCTACAGAAGTTGTTTCGAGTTGTTTGCAATCTTTAAAGAAAGAATATGAAAACCAATAAGAAACAAAAATAGAAAGGGTTGAAAAAGTAATCGAAATCGCACCATATCCTTGCATAATAAAGGAAATCAGCATTACATAAGAGCAAATTAAATTCCCAATTAAAACAAGATTGTATTTTTTTAATGCTATTTTATGTTGAATATCGTGTTTTTGTAAAAAAGCAATTAACAACGTCATTAAGGTATGTGTTACCCAGCCAGCGAAGGCAAAATGAGAATGCGAATGTTGAAGACTTTTTTGATCGAGAAGTGGAAATTCAAACAGAATCTTATAACGCATTAATAGCCCTATTAATGCAACAAGCATTAGATTAAAAATCGAAAATCTAATCCAAAAAGTTGTTTTAAACGACATCAGTAATATAATTTGTGATTAATAATTTCTACTTTATTCGTTTTGCTCATTTTTGAAAGTTCTCGAATCACAGTTTCCACGCGTAAACCTGTAAAGTTGGCAATTTCTTGTCTTGTAAATTCTACCAATTCTTTTTTAGGACAATCGGGGTTTTTGTGGGCATTTAAAAAGGCTAAAATTCGAAACTCTGGTTTTTGATTTATAATGTCTTTTGTAGTTTTGGCTTTGGTGTGAATTCGAGTTGCCATTAAATTCAAGAATTGCTTTTGAATAAAGGGATATTCCTCTAAAATCTTTAAAAACTTCTCCTTAGATATTTTTATAATCTTGGAATCTTTGAAAGCTACGGCTGTTGAAGGATACACTTCATCAATAAATAAAGGCGGTTCTCCAAAACTCTGACCATTCTTAAAATAGCCTTGGGTAAATTCTTTTCCTTCATCATTGGAATTGTACATTCTTACGCATCCATCAATAATTTGATAATAAAAATTAGCCGATTCCTCTTCATGAAAAATAATTTCATTTTTCTTGTACTCCTTTGCAATAGCGCCCCAAGTAAATAATAAATCTAAATCAATCTGCATAAAGTAGTTGTGTTGAAGGCTTTAATTCTTTTAGATAAAGCACAAATTAATTTCAATAAAAGTAAAAAAAATATGACTGAAATCATACTAAACGCTAATTTATTTGATGTAAATTTGTCCCATGAAACAATTACTAATCATATTAACTGCATTGATGTTTTTAAAGCCGATACTTCCGGTTTTAGAATATGCTGTGAATTATGATTACATTGTAACTAACCTTTGTGAGAATAAATCCAAACCGGAATTAAAATGTAACGGAAAGTGTCACTTGGCAAAACAATTGGCAAAAGCTTCCGAAAGTCATTCTGAAAATTCTTCTGATAAGAAAATATCTTTCGAACAAACTGAAATAGTATTTTTTCAGGAAATTCAACCGATAGAAATTAGACAAATTTATTTTTTAAATAAAACTTCTATTGGTAACAATTATTCTAATCTTTACTTTCACTTGAATGATTGTGCCTTCTTTCATCCACCCACATTTATTTCTTAATTAAATATTGGTTTTTGTTAGTTCATTTTCTGAATTAACCCACTCAACTTATATCCAAATTTGTCTGAAATCAAGTATTTCAGATGTAATTACAATCACTTTAATTAAAAAATATAATGAAAACTTCAATAAAATATATTGTAGCCATTTTTGCTATGGCCTTAACTTTCGTGTCTTGTTCAAACGATGATGAAACTGCTGTAAATGAATTAGACGGAATTACTAAATTTAAAGAAATCACTAACGATACACATACAATCGAATTGTATTCTCATATGGGAAGTCTAGAACAAGGATACAATGAAATTAGCTTAAGAATTAAAGATAACACTACAGATAAATATATTAAAGATGCTGAAGTGAGTTGGACTCCACTTATGCACATGACTTCAATGACACATGCGTGCCCATATTCAACAGTAGAAAAAGTAACTGAAAATGGAACTTTATACGAAGGTTATATTATGTTTCAAATGGCTCAAAATGCCACAGAATATTGGGATTTAAAAATCGATTACAATATTAATGGTGTAGATTACACTGCAACAGATGTTATCGATGTACCAGCTTCTACCAAAAGAAAAGTAAATACTTTTATGGGTTCGGATGGTACAAAATACTTAGTAGCTTTAATCGAACCTACTACTCCTAAAGTAGCGCTTAACGATATGAAAGTTGGCGTTTGGAAAATGCAAAACATGATGACGTTCCCAGTTGTGGATGGTTACACTGTGAAAATCGACCCAAGAATGCCAAGTATGGGAAATCATACCTCTCCAAATAACGTTCATGCGACTCAAACTTTAGCTGGTGGATTATACGATGGTAAATTATCGTTAACCATGACAGGTTATTGGAAAATTAACCTGCAATTAGCTAATGCTGAAGGAACTGTCTTAAAAGGAGAAGAAATCACAGAAACAGTAACAACTAGTAGTATTTTCTTCGAAATCGAATTTTAATTTTTTACTTATAAAAAAGGTCGTTATGACATTATAATGACCTTTTTTAAAACTTTTATATCATGAAAAAATTAATGGTATTTTTTCTGTCACTTTCGTTTTGTTTTACTTTTAGTCAAGAAGCGGATTCTCTTAAAGCCAAAGAACTTAAAGAAGTTTTAGTGGTAGGAACAAAAGCAGCTTTGCACGAAAAACAAACCAAAACACTCGCTACTTTAGACGAATTTCTGCAAAAATCAACAAAAGTAGACTTAATCAAAAGAGGAGCTTATGCTTGGGAACCCATCATCAATGGAATGGCAACCGAGCGAACCGTAGTTACCATCGATGGAATGCGAATCTTTGGCGCTTGTACCGATAAAATGGACCCAGTAACTTCCTATGTTGAAGTATCAAATTTGTCTGAAGCTACCATTTCTTCTGGACAACAAGGCAGTTGTCATGGAAATACGATTGGTGGTTCGATTGATTTAAAAAGAAGCCAACGCCAATTTACCAATGCAGGTTGGGAATTCTTTGTTAACTCAGGTTATGAAACGAATAATCGTCAGAAAATCATAGGTTCTGCCATCAATTATGCTGATAGTTTATTTTATGTAGATACCGATATAATGTTTCGCGATGCTGAAAATTACAAAGCAGGAAATAACAAAGAAATTCAATTTTCACAGTTCAGAAAACTGAATCTTTCCGCTACTTCTGGCTACCGATTAGCGCCTAATAAAAACATTGAAGCTTCAGTAATTTTTGATAGAGCTACCGATGTTGGTTATCCCGCGTTACCAATGGATGTTTCGTTGGCGGAAGCATTGATTACTTCAGTAAAATTCAATTACAAACCTAATTTGGAGCAAATCGATAATTGGGAAACCAAACTCTATTTCAATACGATTACGCACACTATGGACGATACCAAACGTCCTGTTGTTCCTATTCATATGGATATGCCAGGTTGGAGCGATACTTATGGTTTTTATTCCAAAGTAAACGGGAAATACAAAAAGCATCAATTTTTAGCCAATTTGAATTCGTTTTACAATCGTTCCGTTGCCGAAATGACGATGTATCCATCGGATCCAAACGAAAACTTAATGTTTATGTACACTTGGCCTGATGTTCGTACCTTGTATACTGGAATTTATTTGGAAGATAATTTCGAAATCAACTGTCATTCTAATTTGAAATTTACTACGAATTTAGGATTTCATAATAACAACGTTGCGAGTGATTTCGGCTTACAAAGTTTACAGATTTTTTATCCTGAAATGGAAGCTTCAAAATCTCGATTCCTAAAAAGTTTTTCCACTAATTATTTCTACAACAAAGACGGAATTTCATATGGATTCGGAATGGGGTATGGCGAACGCGCTCCATCAGTTTCAGAAGGTTATGGTTTTTATTTGTTCAACAGTTTTGACAGATTTGATTACATTGGAAACCCCAATTTAAAAAACGAAAAATCATTAGAAGGAAATGCCAATATTGGTTTCAAAAATGCGAAATGGCAAACCAAAATATCAGCATCGTATTTTCATATTTACGATTATATCATCGGAATTCCTGATGCTTCGGTAGCGCCTATGACTATTGGTGCTAATGGAATAAAAGTGTATACCGCGTTAGATTATGCGACTATTTTATCTTCTGATTTTACCATAAGCTATCAATTATCAGATTTTTGGATTTGGAAAGGACAATTCGTCTATAACTTAGGAAAAGACAATGAGAATAACGGTTTGCCTTTTATGAGTCCGTTTAATTACATGACTTCTTTAGGCTTTAGACCTGGAAAATTCAGTTCGGAATTACAACTAAAAGGAAATGCCACACAAACCGAATACAACGCTTTTTATGGTGAAGACAAAACACCAGATTATGCAATTGTAAATGCTAATTTAGGTTATAAATTCACTTTTGAAAAATCAAAAATGATACTAAATACAGGTGTTGAAAACATGTTCGATGCCAATTATACTACTTACACCGATTGGAAAAATCTTCCAAGAATGGGACGAAATATCTTTGTTAATTTGATGTTTCAGTTTTAAAAATACTACAAATTAGAAGAATTGGTTTTATAGCGATTTCAAGAAAGTTTCTCCTGATTTAATTCCTAAAGCTAATTCTTCTAAATTCGTAGTTTCTAGCATATGCGCTAATTCATCACGAATACTTTTGAATTTATCATGCACCGGACAAGGATGTGTTTCTGAGCAATGAGATAATCCTAATCCACAACCATGAAATACGGCGTCGCCATCAATAGCATCAACGATTTCAACTAAGAAAGTTTTTTTAATTCTTTTTTTTGGAATATAAAATCCACCATTTACGCCTTTTACCGATTCGATAATTCCTGCTTTTACTAGTATTTGTAAAATTTTAGCTGTAAACGCTTGTGGCGAATCGATTTCTTTTGCGATATCAACAAAACCTACCTTTTTTTCTTCTAAGGAATGTTTAGCAATAAATATAGTGGCTTTTATAGCATAATTGCATGATTTTGAAAACATAAGCAATGATAAATTTGAAAGAATTAAAGGCCAAATATACAATGGAATTATGATATTTCACCTGATTTTTATCATCGTATTTTTAGGATAAATTTATTCTTCAATGTTCAATTTACTTTTCTTCCAAGATTGAATAAACAGATATATAAAAAAACTCGCCATACTGAACATTAAAATCGTTCCTAAAATTATGAAAAGTAAAACCCAATTTCCACTGGAACTAGTCATTTTACTGAAGCTTTCCGAAGTTAATCCGGCTTGCCAAATCGCGCGTTGAATTCCCATTCCAATTAAGGAAATTAGAAAGAGTAATAAGGTAACTTGGACTATCCAAAACGCAATGCTACCATACAATCGCCATTTTGCCGAATTAAAAGTCGGTTTAATAAAGTAAAATACACCTGCTAAAATAATCATAGTGTTAATCCCAATGGTAGTTCCCATGGCATGCGCGACCGTGATATGCGTTCCGTGCGTGTATAAGTTGATGGCTGGTATTGACATAAATAAGGCAAGGGTTAAGTTTATTGTTACCCAATAATCAGAAGCCATTAAAAAGCGATAAGGGAAAAAGTAGTAAAATTGTTTGTTTTCTTTGATTTGTTGGCTCCATTTGTAAAAAATACGAATCAAAATAATCCATTCGGTCATGCTCACTGCGTAGGCAATGTAATGAATGTATTTTTCGGTTGGAAGCAAGTAAATATGGTGTCCCCAATTGAACATCAAGTTAAACATTCCAAGAAAATACATCGCAAAAGATAGTTTTTGATAGGACGATTTCTCATCGCCACTAATTTTTTCCATCAAATAAAAAGCAACACCATAAATGATTTGATTGATAGCACCCACAAGCGAACCATTTACTTTCCACTGAATCGTCATATCGGCAATGAAATGTTCTCTGAAATAAGGGAAAATCCACAAATAGTTTTCGATGAAAGTGAAAATAAAGAAGATAATTCCAGTGAGCCACATCCAATAATACACAGGCCATTTTATCGAAAAACCAATTTGATGCAGATAGAAAACTAAGAAAACAATAAAGGAAACAAATATCGGTAAAGCCCAAACGGGATTGAATTCCCAATATTCTCTTCCACCAAAATCACCTGTAAAATAGCTATAAAAAATTCCAAGTAAAGCAATTACCCAAAGTGAAAAATGCAAGTATTGTAAAAAAGTTCCAAAACGTGTGGTTTTCATTTTCGCAATAATCAGTGTTACAAAACCTAATCCAGCAGTTATGATGCCCAAATATGCGCTACTCACATGAAGCGGACGAAGCGATAAAAATCCCATAACACCCGATTTTGGTTGGGTAATGCGGTAACTTTCGGAAGCCAAATGTCCAAAAAACAAACCTAAAACAAACAACACAAGGGCTATTCTGATGAGCCAAATTCCAAAATTCTTCATTTCTTTTCTAAACTAAAAGTTCCTATTATTTCAGGTTGGTAATCTTGCGGATTCGATGTTCCGGTGGCATCTACATTTTTCAAAAAGTGTAAAAGCGCTTTCATTTCGTCATCCGAAATTTCAAAAGCAGGCATTTGTTTTACTCCCGATTTTATTATGCCTTTGATATATGCTTCGTTATTCGCAGTTCTCGAATACACATTCGTTAAATCCGGACCCAAATAACCGCCTAAACCATACAATTGATGACACGTATGACAGTTGTGTTTTTGCCAAACCAATCGACCTTCGGCTACTAAATGAAGTTCTTTTTCAGAATAAGGAGTTGGGCTAAAAAGCGGAATGGCATAAATCCAAATGCTAAACGCTAGAAAACAAACGAAAAGCACAAAAAAAATGCGTTTTGGATGGGCAAATAGATTCAGCATTACGAAATAGTTTTTTCTTTTTTAACCGATTTTACACGATATCTTTTTGGTAAACAATCTTTTAAAATAATTTCTGCGGTTTGAATCAAATTATAAGTTTCACATAAAAACGGATGCGAATTATAAAATTTGAACTTCATTTTGAAGCGTTTGCTCATCTCGGTGACCATTTCATATACTTTTTCAGTGTTTTTTCCCGAAGCGTACAAAGCATCGTATTTCATGAAATGTTGCAGTTGGTTTTTGAATTGCAAAATTTGATCGTGATGAATGTTTTTATAACGAATGGGCGTAATTTCAGACTTATTCAATTTAATCGCATCTACTGATGAAATCAGATGATTTGCCAAATCATGAGCATAAACAATCGCTTCTAATAATGAATTCGAAGCCAATCGATTGGCACCATGAAGTCCGGTGTGCGAACATTCTCCTATAGCGAACAATTGTTTGATAGAAGTAGCACCCATTTCATCCACGACAATTCCACCACATTGATAATGTGCAGCAGGAGTTATCGGAATTAAATCTTTGGAAACATCAATGCCATTTTCAAAACAATAGTTATAAACTTTTGGAAATTTTGTTTTAAATGTTTCTATTGGCAAATGTCTAACATCCAGCCAAACGTGTTGCGAATGTTCTTTTTTCATTTGATCCGAAATGGCTTTCGAAACGATATCGCGAGTTGCTAATTCGCCATCAGGATGATATTGAAAAACAAAACGTTCCATTTTTTGATTCAAAATATGAGCTCCAAAACCTCGAATCGCTTCGGTAATTAAAAACGCTTGACTTTTTTTAGGTTCGTAAAGCGCTGTGGGATGAAATTGAATGTATTTCATTTTTTCCAATTTTGCTCCCGCTCGATATGCCATTGCCACACCATCACCCGTAGAAACAAAAGGATTTGATGTCACACCAAACACTTGTCCCGAACCGCCAGTAGCTAAAACGGTTGCTTTTGCTACGATGGAAGTCACTTCGCTTTTTTCATCAAATCCTATGATTCCGATGCATTTTTGATTGTCTAATAATAAGTCTGTGGCAAAAAAGGAAGTTCTGATAGTAACATTCGGTAAATTCTGAACGACTTGAATCAACTTGGTTTCAATTTCTAAACCAGTTTTGTCTTTGTGATGTACAATTCGGTTTTGGGAGTGGCCGCCTTCTAATCCTAAATCCAATTCTCCTGAATTATTTTTATCTAATTCCACTCCCCATTGAATCAATTCTTGTAAGCGGGCAGGCGCTCCTGTAATTACGTGTTCGACTACTTTTTTATCGCAAATGCCTTTTCCAGCAAGTAAAGTGTCTTGAATATGTTGTTGGTAACTGTCTTTGATAAAGTCGTGTACAACGGCAATTCCACCTTGAGCGTAATAGGTATTGCACTCGTCAATGGAAGTTTTGCTAAGTAAGGTAATTTGTAGTTTCGGATTTTGCTCGCTGAGATATTTCGCTAGAGATAATCCCGCTAATCCTGTGCCTACTATGAGTATATCGGTTTCTAAATTTTGCATGATGTTTTAGTTTAGCGCTAACATTCTTTGAATAGGAAGTAAAGCTTTTTCGATGATTTCGTTGTCCAAATGCACTTCCGGACTTTCATCTTGTAAACATTGATAGAGTTTTTCTAAGGTGTTGACTTTCATAAACGCACACTCGCTGCAAGCACAAGTATTGTCTTCTTTTGAAGGTGCTGGAATTAATGTTTTGGTTGGATTATCCAATTGCATTTGGTGTAAAATTCCCGCTTCTGTGGCTACGATAAAAGTGTCGTTTGGACTGTTTTTTACATGATTCAACATGCCTGAAGTCGAACCAATGTAATGCGCTACTTTCAAAATATGCGTTTCCGATTCAGGATGCGCGATGATGTTAGCGGTTGGATGTTTTTTATATAAATCGATTAATTTTTCTAAAGAAAATGCTTCGTGAACAATGCAAGAACCTTCCCATAAAATCATATCTCTTCCAGTTTCAGCAATTAAGTATTTACCTAAATTTTTATCAGGAGCAAACACGATAGGTTGATCTTCTGGAATAGATGCAATTACTTTTTTTGCATTGGAAGAAGTGCAAACAATATCGGTTAAGGTTTTAACTTCGGCTGTACAATTGATGTAGGTTACAACGGTATGATTCGGATATTTTTCTAAGAAAGCTTTGAATTCATTTGGCGGACAACCATCGGCAAGCGAACATCCTGCTTTTACATCGGGAACGATTACTTTTTTATTTGGATTGACAATTTTAGCCGTTTCTGCCATGAAATAAACGCCAGCAAAAACTATGATATCGGCATCAACTTGCGATGCTTTTCTCGATAATTCTAAACTATCACCCACAAAATCAGCAATTTCTTGAATAGCTTCTTCTTGATAATAATGTGCCAGAATTACCGCATTTTTTCTTTTTTTCAATTCAAGAATTTTCTCTTTTAAATCCGATGTTGTTTTCATTAGAGGATATTTTTATCTTTTATTTAATTAAATTTTTTAAAGCTTAAGGAAAGTCTCTCCGGTATTGAATTCACTAATTAAATCCAAAAGAGAGGTTTCTTTCAGCGTTTTCTTTAAATTTTCACGTAATGGCTTGTACTTATGATGAAAAGGACATGGTTGTTTGTCGGAACAATCATGAAGGCCTAAACTGCATCGGTCAAATAAGTCATTTCCGTCGATAGCTTTTACGAGCTGTTCTAACTTAATGTGTTTCAATTGTACCTTTTCGATTTCAAAACCACCACCATTTCCTTTAATCGATTTTATGATGTCGGCTTTTACCAAACGTTGTAAAATCTTAGCTGTAAAAGGCTCTGGCGATTCAATTTTTCTGGCAATGTCTCGAATACCGCAACGCTTGCCAGCAGACGATTCTGAGGCAATGTAAATGGTAGCTCGTATGGCATATTCACAAGTTTTTGAAAACATAGATAAAATTTACACAAAGTTAGGCATTTTAAATCATCGAAATATGATTTTAGTCATATTCTGATGGATATCCTTTTCCGAAATGGATTGCGAATCGGGTAGTGGTGCAATCGTGTTTTGATAATTTCTGAAATTTTGAATGTAATAGTTTCTATCGTAGCCTAATTCCAATAAAACGTTTTGCATTGCAGTAATATCCTCTGGATTCAATAATGAAGAATGATACGTAGTTCGTACTTCAAACGGAATGGAACTCGCTTGAAGCAAATCAAAACAACTTAGAAATTGAGCATAAAAATCAGCTTTTGTAATCGCAAAAAATTTCTCTTTCGGACCTTTAAAATCCAAAGCCACATAATCGATGAGCTGTTCTTCTATTAGTTTTTTAAGTACTTTGGGCTGACTTCCATTCGTATCTACTTTGATTAAAAATCCTAAACTTTTTACTAATTTGATGAATGGGATAATGTTTTTGTGAATCAAACATTCGCCACCGCTAAAAACTACGGCATCTAACAAATTGCTTCTCGATTTTAAAAACGAAATGATTTCGGAAAAGTAAAAAGAGCCTTTTCCGAAAACTATTTCGGGATTGTAACAATAATCACATTTCATATTACACCTTGCAAACCATAAGATACAAGCCGATTTATCGGGATAATCTAACAGTGTGAAGGGTGTAAAACTATGAATGGCTTTTTTGTTTAGAAAATCAAGATTTACATTCTCTAAAGTGGGTTCGTTGTTTGTGTTCACCTTTTTTTCCAATATTAAAACTTTCTACGGGTCTGTGATAGCCCATTACTCGAGTATAAACCAAACATTTGGTTCTTTTTTCATTGTGTTGAAGCAGAGCTTCAGTGGTTTGTGTTTGCATAAGAGGTTGTATTTAAGGTTGCTAATAATTCTTCATCGCATTTAGGACAATATTCGTGTTCGCCATTTAAATAGCCGTGTTTTGGACAAACGCTAAAAACAGGAGTCACCGTGATGTAAGGCAATTTGAAATTGGTAATTACTTTTTTAACAAAATTACGACATGCTTCTACCGAACTCAATTTTTCATTCATATATAGATGTAAAACCGTTCCTCCTGTATACTGACATTGTAAATTGTCTTGTAATAACAAAGCTTCAAACGGATCTTCGGTGTAATCTACTGGTAATTGTGAGCTATTGGTATAGTAAATATTTTCACCTTCTCCTGCTTGAATGATGTTGGCATAACGTTTCTTGTCTTCCTTAGCAAAACGATAGGTTGTACCTTCTGCTGGAGTAGCTTCTAAATTGTATAAATTACCTGTTTCTTCTTGATAAGCTCTCATTTTACTTCGGATGTGTTCCAAAATTTCAGTTGCGAATGCCATTCCGTAATCCGAAACGATGTCTTCTTTTCCGTCGGTGAAATTTTGAATCATTTCGTTAATTCCGTTCACGCCAATTGTAGAGAAGTGATTTCTGAAATGAGGTAAATAACGTTTGGTATACGGAAACAAACCTCTATCGTACATTTCCTGAATGAAAACGCGTTTTTTCTCTAAGGTTGCTTTTGAAATTTCTAGCAAACGATCTAAATCGGAATATAATTTAGCTTTGTTGCCTTTGTTCAAATAACCCAATCGCGCCATATTGATGGTTACCACACCAATACTTCCCGTCATTTCTGCACTGCCAAATAAACCGTTACCTCTTTTTAATAATTCACGTAAATCGAGTTGTAAACGGCAGCACATGCTTCGTACGGCATTGGGTTTGTAGGCATTTGGATTTTCAATTTTGTTTCCGTTTTCATCATAAGTGTATTGACTTCCAATGAAATTTTGGAAATAAGACGAACCAATTTTAGCTGTATTTTCGAAAAGAATATCGGTATTTTCTCCGTACCAATCAAATTCTTCAGTTATGTTAACCGTTGGAATAGGAAAGGTGAAGGGTTGTCCATGCGCGTCACCTTCTGTCATAACGGTATAATACGCTTTGTTGATGAGATTCATTTCTTTTTGAAAATGTTCGTAACGCATTTCGGTTATGTCTGAAACACCTCTTTCTTTGGCTCTTTTTATAAAATCTTCAGAAGTGATTCCTTTGAAAAGATGTTGTTCGTTTCGTGTTGGGATTTGTTCTTTTAAATCATCTGGAACTAACCAATCCAAAGTAATATTCGTAAACGGCGATTGTCCCCAACGTGCAGGCACATTCAAATTGTAAACGAAACTTCGAATCGCTTTTAAAACATCGTCATACGATAAATTATCCTTGAAAACATAAGGAGCCAAATACGTATCAAATGAACTAAACGCTTGAGCACCGGCCCATTCGCTTTGTAAAATTCCTAAAAAATTGGCCATTTGCCCTAATGCTTCTCTAAAATGATTAGGTGGTCTGCTTTCCACTCTGCCACGAACACCGTTAAAGCCTTCATTTAATAAAACGCGTAAACTCCAACCTGCGCAATAACCTGTTAAGCAATCTAAGTCGTGAATGTGAATATCGCCATTTCGGTGTGCGTAGCCTTCTTCTTTAGAATAGACTTTGTCTAACCAATAATTCGCAATGATTTTTCCAGCGACATTATTGACTAAGCCTGCATTTGAATACGAAGTATTAGCGTTGGCATTGATACGCCAGTCGGTTTGGTTGGTGTATTCTTCTATGGTTTGGGTACTGTCAACATAAGTGGTGTCATCATTCAAGCCTAATACGTGTTCGCGTTGAAGTTTTCGAGTATGACGGAACAACATAAAAGAACGCATTACTTCATAATGTCCATATTCGTAAAGTGTTTTTTCAATTTTATCTTGAATGTCTTCTACTGCCCAAGTGTCTTGATGAGACAACAATTGGAACACCGTTTCAATAACTTTTAGGTTTAAAGTTTCGCTTACACTGGCAAAAGCTTTTGTAATGGCTTCTTCTATTTTGAAAGGTTCAAAGGGTAAATAGGTGCCGTTTCGTTTGATTACAAATTTGTCCATATTGCAGAATTTTAATTGTGGTATGAATACAAATTTAAATATTTAAAAGACTTTTTAGTCTTGTTTGAATAAATAATAATCAACAAATTAAAATGGTTTTTGTTGATAAGTTGTTTTTGATTATTTAATTGATTTATTAAATATTTAAATTCTTAAATAAAATATAAAACTTGATTCTATTTATTTAAAAGCAATAATTTATTTTTGTATTGCGTTTTTTTGTCTATATTTGCAACAGAATAAAAGTAAACGATTCCGTAAACGTTTTTACTTTTTGAGCTGGTAAATAAAAAAAATTAGGTTATTGATTTTCAGGATTTTAATTTTTAATTAAAAAGAGTTTTTAAACTCATAACCCGAAGGTCACAGGTTCGAGTCCTGTTCCCGCTACTAAGAATTTATTGAATTACAACCGTACATCGCGGGATAGAGCAGTAGGCAGCTCGTCGGGCTCATAACCCGAAGGTCACAGGTTCGAGTCCTGTTCCCGCTACTAGAAGCCCAGCAAAATGCTGGGCTTTTTTATTTTTAGAAAATATGAATCCAAAAAAAATTGCCGAGTACAGAAAGTTACTTAATGTTACTAAAACAGCTACGCTGAAAGAATTAAAAACCATTTACAGAAATAGCATGAAGGAAGATCATCCTGATACTATTGCTGATCCAGTGGAGCGTTTAGCTGCTGAAGAAAGAAGTAAAAATATTATTGAGGCATACCATTTTTTGGTTAGTATTGCTCCTGAAACACAAGAAAAAAATAAAGAGGTTTACCAAAGAATTACTTCAACTGTAAATATTCAAGATTTTTACATGGATAATGGTGTGTTGTACATTTCATTTTTAGATGGAAGTAACTACGAATATTTCAGTGTGCCTAAAGTAACTTACATTAAAATGGTGAATGCTGAGTCTCCTAGTCGTTTTGCTAGAAGACATATTTATAATGAGTTTTTATATAGAAGTGCTAGCAAAATTGTAGCTGAATAAAAAAACGTATATTTATACATTGAAAAAATATTTATTAACTTTAAATTTACCTTATGAAAAAAAATTACCCTCTAAATTTTTTAATGGTTCTATTTGTTTTTACAACATTTATAACACAAGCCCAAACCTATAACTTAAATTCTGGGACATCTGTATGTACTAACAATACAGGAATTGATAACACTTATGTATGCGCTAATACAACCTCAACAGTACAATTAGGGTCATTTAATGATACAAATGCTAGTAGTCATGTTCTTACAAGTATGTCTGGTACTGTTTATATTGCGTGTAATGGAACCTCTCAAGTTTTTCTTAATGGAGTATTAGTAGCTACAATTGTTACTTCAGGTACAACTTGTAGTTGTCAGTCAATTGCATCAACTCCAGGTATCACAAATAATTTTAATGTTACAATGACTCCGCAAATTGCTGCTGCTTATGTTGCTGGGGGAACTAACATTATCACATTTAAATCAACAACAGGAACTCAATGTTGTTATGGTGCAGATATTACAGTGACAACAACGCTTAGTTCTGATGATTTTGAGTACAATAATTTAAAAATTTACCCTAATCCTGCAACTGATTTAATTCAAGTTCAGGGTTTAGATACTACTTCATCTTATGTAATTTATAATTTAATTGGTTCTGAAATTTCTAAAGGACAAATTTCAAATAACGATAAAATTAGTGTAAGAAATTTAGAGTCAGGTGTCTATTTTTTAAAATTTGAAACAGGTAAGACTTATAAATTTATAAAAGAATAATTATATTGTTTTGTAAATAGTAAAAAAATATAGTCCATTTTTTGGACTATTTTTTTACCCACAATTTTGCTTGACGTATAAAATTAATTTTAAAAAGTAACTTATATTAAAATGATGAATACTGAGTCTTCTAGTCGATTTGCAATAAGACATATTTACAATAGTTTTTATATAGAAGTGCTAGCAAAATTGTAGCAGACTAATATTTTTTGTAACTTTATACCATGAAAATAGGTTTAAAATTACTATTCTTCTTCATTATCCTTATTACGTTTTCTTGTTCTAACGAAGAAGCTTCAAATAATACAGATGAATTTATCAAGGCAGCAGATATGTCCATGTTGCCTTTGATAGAATCTGAAGGGGCAATTTATTACAATAACAATACCATTGCTGAAGATGCTCTGCTAACCCTTAAAAATGCAGGTTGCAATACGATTCGAATTCGACTTTGGCATACACCAACGGTAAATCAATCTGGTTTTAATGAAGTGAAAGCTTTTGCGCAACGTGTTAAAAATCTAGGTATGAAAGTTTGGTTAAGTGTTCATTATTCAGATACTTGGGCAGATCCTGGAAATCAAGAAAAGCCAGCAGTATGGAATGGATTGACTTTTTCGCAATTGAAAGTACAAGTAGAAAATTATACCGCAACTATTGTAAATGAAATCCAACCCGATATTTTTCAAATTGGTAATGAAATCAATAATGGTTTTGTTTTTCCTGATGGGAATTTGGCAACTAACGAATCACAATTTGTATCATTACTAGTAAGAGCAAGTAATGTAATTAGAACCAATAGACCTGAAACAAAAATTATGTTGCATTATGCAGGAATTGAAGGTGCATCTTGGTTTTTTTCTAAAACAACTACAATTGATTACGATTATATAGGATTGTCATATTATCCAATTTGGCATGGAACAAATATGAATGCCTTACAACAAACCATGTCTTCACTCGCTCAAACATATGACAAAAAAGTTCTAATTGCAGAAACGTCTTATCCATTTACTTTGAATTGGAATGACTGGACAAATAATGTTATCGGCTTGTCTAATCAAATTCACCCTAGTTATTCAGCCTCTCCAGAAGGACAAAAAGCATTTTTAGAACAAATTAAGAATATAATAAAAAATATACCAAACGGAAAAGGATTTTGTTATTGGGGAACAGAATGGATTGCTTTTAGAGGGACAACTGCAACGAATGGTTCTTCATGGGAAAATCAAGCACTTTGGGATTTTAATCGCAAGGCATTACCGGCAATGTCGATATTTAATTAAATTTTCTTATTTTTGATATACTAACCAATAAACTATATCAATATGGAATTAATTAATTTTCCAGCAATTTTGGTTGCTGCACTCTCAAGTTTTGTTGTTGGATTTGTTTGGTACAATCCCAAAGTTTTCGGAACAATTTGGATGAATGAAACTGGAATGACAGAAGAAAAAGCCAAAAAAGGAAACATGGCAAAAATCTTTGGATTAACATTTGTTTTTGCCTTTATGTTGGCTTTCATTATGCCAGTATTCGTAATTCATCAATTTGGTGCATTAGGTATGGTAGGTGGACCTTCTGAGGTTGGAAAAGCATTGCCTTCTTACACCGCCTTTATGGCTGATTATGGGAATGTATTTAGAACGTATCAGCATGGTGCTTTACATGGTTCTATGATTGGTCTTTTTGTGGCGTTACCAGTTATTGCAACAAACTGCTTATTTGAACAAAAAACATTCAAATATGCAGCTGTAACTTCTGGTTATTGGATTGTTGTAATGACATTGATGGGTGCTATTATCTGTGGCTGGAAATAATTTAACATTTATTTATAAAGGAATCGCTCTACATTTGTGGGGCGATTTTATTTTACCTTGGACAAAATTTCATTTAAAATATACAATTCGGTTAAAGATTTACCAACGCTTTGGGACGTAGTAGCTCAGAGTAATGTATTTCTTCAAACTCATTATCTATCGGTACTGGAACGTTCAGCTCCAGTAAATATGGAGTGCTTTTATATTGGTATTTTTGAAAATTCGGAACTAATTGGCGTTTCTTTGGCGCAATATTTAGATTTGAATAAATTAGAATCCTTTGGGGAACGTGATAAATGTTTTAAGACATTAATTAGAAATTTTATCTTCAAAAATTTTGCATCACATACTTTGTTTTTAGGGAATAACATGATTACAGGACAAAATGGTTATGTTTTTTCAAAAGATATTCATTTTAATCACATAAGTGAAATTCTTTTACAAAGTGCTGATGAAATAACATTGTATTTTAAGAAAAAAGGAATTACTATTCATTTAGTTTCTTTCAAAGATTTTTATGATCATTGTTCGGTTGAATTGAAGAAATATCGTTTTTCGAACGTATACGAATTCAATACACAACCCAACATGATTTTCTATTTAGATGAAAAATGGAAATCTATAGATGATTATGTAGCGGCTCTTTCAAAAAAATATCGCGACCAATTCAAAAGAGCACGTAAAAAATTCGATGGAATTCAAGTGAAGAATCTGTCATATGAAGAAGTACTTCAAAATGAAGAACAGATATACGAATTGTATCATTATGTAGCCAAAAATGCACCTTTCAATACATTTTTCTTGTCAAAAAATCATTTTTCAACTTTAAAAGGACAATGTGGAAATCGATTCCAAATTTTTGGTTATTTTTTGAATGAAGAATTGGTTGGATTTCACACGTTGTTACTAAACGATGAAACTCTTGAAACCTATTTCTTAGGATATAATGAACACATTCAGAAAGAAAATATGTTGTACTTAAACATGTTGTATAACATGACTGAATATGGAATAGAGCATAGTTTCAAGCGAATTATTTTTGGTAGAACAGCTCTTGAAATTAAAAGTTCTATCGGTGCAACACCAGTTCAAATGTCGGGATTTATTTATCACAACAATAAATTGATTAATAGATTTATAGGTAAAATCTTTAAAAATTTGGAGCCAGAACTGCATTGGCAACAAAGACATCCTTTTAAATAGAATACGACATTTTTCGTATATATTCTTATCACTAAAATCCTATATTTGTAAAGTTTTAATAATTAAATGTTTACAATATGCGATTTACTTTTTCCCTAATTACTTTTTTGCTTATTGCTAATTTTGGATTGGCTCAAACAATAATTTTTCATGATACCTTTGATGATGATAAAAATAAATGGACCTATAATGGTGATGGTTTTGATTCAAAAGTAGATGATGGAAAACTAGTTTTAGAGAACAAACATGCTACAAATTCTAAATGGCGATATATTTCAATTACACAAAATACAGATGTTGTAGATTTTGATGTTGAAGCAGAAATTATTATGAAAAAATCTTCAAGTGATTATTCAACATTTGGATTGGTTTGGGGAATGTATAGTGATAATTCTGATTATAGAGTTGTACAGTTATCGGCAAATAAGCAATCGCAAATTTATCATTATTATGCTAATGATTTTCATTATTTAAAAAAATGGAGCGCCTCAAAAAATGTAGAAGGTAAAGGAAGAAAAAACAAAATTAGAGTTGAGAAAAGAGCGAATACTTTTAAAATTTATTTAAATGAAAATTTAGAATATCAAACAGGCGACAATGCTTATTATGGTGCCTCTTTTGGATTTATTGTAGATGCAGGAGTTACAATAGAAGTTGAAAATTTAAAAATTACAGAAGTACCATTTTCAATTAACGTAGTTAAAGAATTTAATCCAAATTTAAAAATGGTTAAATTACCGGAGACGGTTTCAAATCCAAAAATAGAGGAAACAAATCCTGTTATTTCAGCTGATGGCACTATTCTTTATTTTGATAGGAAAGATAATCCTGAAAATGTAGAAACGACTAAAGATGATATTTGGTATTCGGTTAAAGATAATAAAGGAAACTGGCAAGAAGCAAAAAATGCAGGTAGACCTATAAACAATAGAGATTATAATTTCGTAATTTCTACTTCTCCAGATAACAATACATTACTTTTAGGAAATAGATATTCTTCTGATGGTGTTTCTCCAAATGGTTCGGGAGTTTCTATAACTAAGAAAGGAAATTCAGGATGGGAAATTCCAAAAGATATTATGATTGATGATTATGTAAATACTAACGATCATGTAGGATATTTTTTAACAAGTGATAACAAATTTTTGTTGATGTCTGTTGAGCGACCAGAAGGTTTAGGCTTAAAAGATATTTATGTTAGTAGTGTTAAAGATGATGGAACATTTACAAAGCCAAAAAGTTTAGGAAAGATTATCAATACATTTGATGATGAAGCAAATCCTTTTTTAGCATCTGATGGTAAAACATTATATTTTTCAAGTAAAGGTCATCCTGGTTATGGTTATTACGATTTATTTGTTTCCAAGCGATTAGATGATTCTTGGACCAATTGGTCAAAACCTGAAAACCTTGGTAATATTATTAATTCTACAGGTTATGAATTGAGTATTTTTTTATCTGCAAAAGGTGATAAAGCTTATGTAGGGAGAGAAAAAGATATTTGGGAAATAGATAATACGGTTAAACAAGATCCTGTAGCTCTAGTTAAAGGTAAAGTTTATGATAGTAAAACTAAGAAAGTAATGAGCGCTCCAATTGTTTATAACGCACTTAAAACAAATAAAGAATTAGGAACTGCCATATCTGATCCAGCAACAGGAAGTTATTCTATTGTGTTACCATATGGTGAAAAGTACAGTTTTATGGCAGACAAAGAAGGATATTATGCTGTAACACAAAATGTAGATTTGTCTGATTTAAAAGAGTATAAAGAAATTGAAGTAGATTTATATTTGAATCCTATAGAAAAAGGAGAAATCATTCGATTAAATAATATTTTCTTTGCTTCAGGAAAATACGAATTGTTAGCAGAATCGTATGGTGAATTAGATAAATTACTTCAGGTTTTAAAATCAAATTCAAAAATGAAGATAGAAATTTCAGGTCATACTGATGCTGTTGGAGCAGATGCTGATAATTTAACACTGTCAAATAATCGTGCTAATGCTGTAATGAATTACTTACTTGGAAAAGGGATTGCGAAAGATAGATTGTCAGCAAAAGGTTACGGTGAAACAAAATTCATTGCATCAAATGATACCGATGAAGGCAAACAGTTAAACCGAAGAGTAGAATTCTTAATTTTAGAAAAATAATCACAATTATTTTTTAAATTGATGATATTTCGCCCTAATTAAAATGTATATTTTTGTTAGGGTGAAATAATTTTAAAAACACTTTATTCAATAAGTTGTACTCTAAATACGCATTTATACGTATTGTAATAGATAAGTTATTTAGTCAAATTTGTAATTGATTAAATGACTCAATTATGGAATATTTTATTTTGTTTTTAGTTTTCGGATTGTTAATTCTTGTAGTTTTTCTTTCAATACAGAATCACAAAATTAAGCAAGATCATAAGAAAAGTATTGAAAAATTGGAACTGCTATTAGATACTTTGTATCATAAACAAAAAGATCTTAATGAAAAACTAGTGATTACTTCAGATTATAGTTTTAGTCATAAAATTAAAGTTAAAAAGCTCCAAGAGGAAATTGTGAAATTACAAAAAGTATTTCTAGAAATTATTTCAAATAAAAATAATGCTTAACTTTAGAATATAAATATTAAAAATATCATGTTGAAAAAAATAGTTCTCTTCGCCTTTTTATGTATTTCATTTTTTTCAAAAGCTCAAAATGTTCAAGAAATAATTTCGGGATTAAAAAATGATTTAAAATCAAATCCTAATGCAAAGCAAACCGCAACCATTTATTCAGATTTAACGTGGTATTATTCAAACATTTCTATAGATTCGGCATTGGTATATGGGGATAAAGCAATAAAATCAGCTTTAATTCTTGGTGACTCTACAGTAATAGCTCAAGCTTATGGAGATGTTAGTACTGTTTATTTAAAAAAAGGAGATTATAAGGAATCATTGAAATATTTGAATAAAGTTCTTGAAATTAGAAAAGCGAGAAAAGATATTTTAGGTTTGGCAAAAGTATATTCGGGTATTGGTCTTTTATATTACAATCAGAATAAATATGATTTATCAATGAAAAACTATTTGTTAGCATTAGATTATGTGAACAAAACAGATGATGAAAAGATAAAGATTAATATTAAAAATGCAATGTCTGCTTTATTACTCGATTTAAAAGATTATAAAAAAGCACTATCATATAGCAATCAAGCAATAGCCTATTATGAAAAAAACAATGCTACTTCCACATTATGTCCGATGTATATCAATAACGGAAACATATTAATTGGTCTAAAAGATACATTGAATGCTTTAAAAATGTTTGAAAAAGGAAGAAAGTTATGTGGTGAAATAGAAAATACTCTTTTTGAATCTAAGGCCTTAACAAACATTGGAATTATAAAAGCGGCACAAAAACGATATAAAGAATCAAGCGTTTTTTTTAAGGAATCTAAGGAGAAAAACACACAACTTAATTCGGAAGCAACTAATTTTAAAATGAAATTGAATGATGTTGATGTACTTAATAGAGAAAAAAAGTTTAAAGAATCTAAGCAAATATTACTGCAATTAAAAGCCTATTTTAAAAATACTGAAGATTTTGAAAATTTATTAACAACATACAAAGAGCTTGTTCCTGTTTGTGCTTACTTATCTGAGAGTGATAGCGTTGCGTATTACCAAATTAAGTTTTTAGAATTGAATAAAAAAGTCAATGATTCAGAAGTATTTAAAAAGTCAATAGAACTAGAAACCAAATACCAAACTGCCGAAAAAGAAAAGCAACTGTTACAAAAAGAAGCCGAAGCTAAAAAGAAAACCACCACCATTATTATTCTTTCGCTATTAGCCTTTTTTATTGCGATTGTTGGATTTTTAATTTACCGCCAACAACGTTTGAAAAATGTACAGCAAAAACAAGAATTTGAATTGCAATCGGCTATTGCCCAAATCGAAAATCAAAATAAATTACATGAACAACGTTTGGCGATTTCTAGAGATTTACATGATAATATTGGAGCGCAATTAACGTTTATTATTTCTTCGGTAGAAAATTTGAAATTCGGATTTCCAACGATGGAGAATTCGATTAAAAATCACTTGACCAAGATTAGTGATTTTACGAAAACTACTATTGTGGAACTTCGCGACACCATTTGGGCGATGAATGCTAGCGAATTTACGTTTGAGGATTTAAGTTCTAGAATTTATAACTTTATAGAAAAAGCACAATCGGCTAAAGAAAATACAAAGTTTACTTTTTTGGTTAATGATAGCTTGAAAAACAGCAAATTTTCCTCTTTAGAAGGTGTTAATTTATATAGAACTATTCAAGAAGCTGTGAATAACGCTATAAAATATGCCGATGCAACCGAAGTCTCGGTTCAAGTAAAACCAAATGAAAATGGAATTACAATTGAAATTTCAGATAACGGAAAAGGTTTTGATATCGATACAATCGATTTAGGAAACGGCATTGTAAACATGCAAAAACGTATCGAAGAAATTGGTGGCGTTTTCAAAATTAATTCAGAACTTGACAAAGGAACTCATATTACAATTTTACTAAACAAATAAACGATGATTCGAATTGCTATAGTTGACGATAATACTTTTCTACAAAAAGCCATTCAAGATAAATTGAGTTTTTTTGCAGATGTTGAGGTCCGAATGAAAGCCATTCATGGTCAAGATATCATTGAAAAGTTAGAGAAAAATCACAATCTCGATTTAATTCTAATGGACATCGAAATGCCAAAAATGAATGGAATAGAAGCAACGGCAATCATCAAATCAAAATTTCCGCAAATCAAAATCATTATGCTAACAGTTTTTGATAATGATGAAAATATTT
>VFQS010001057.1_pt1 | contig 26745 bp, 20 predicted proteins | sample 3512361 | NCBI WGS metagenome assembly VFQS01 (sample SAMN10412375, study PRJNA504923) | tailings metagenome | isolation source: Relicate 1 Philex TSF3 active mining | place: Philippines
AACGCGGGAAAGGCTGTTGGGACGGGACTCCCTTCCCACTGGCTATGCCGCCATCAGCATGGGGAATATATACCTTGCGCTGGGCGACACCGCCAGGGCCGCCCCCTTTTTTGACTACGCATGGCGCATTTATCAAACCGGATTACCCGCACAAGACCCCGCGCTCGCCCCCGCTTACCAGGGTCTCGGAAAATGGTTGGCTGCACAGTACCGATATACAGAGGCCCTGGCTTTTTACGACACTGCCTACGCGCTCCTGAAATCAGGCCCCGAAGGGAAAACCCCAAAAATGGCCCGACTCTTGCAGGACAGGGCAGAGGTGTATGCAGCCAAAAAACAGTACACCTCTGCTTTTGAACTGTACAGACGCGCCGCCCGCGTCCTGGAGGGGTTCTATGATAGCAGCCAGCCTTGTATTGCACCTTTATCCCAACGAAAAGGCGATATGCTCCAGGCACAACACAACCTGCCGGGAGCGGTGGAAAGCTACCGCGAAGCCCTGCAGGCCTACGGGCATATACCCCGCCCGGAACGTGCATACCTGCAGTATAAAATCGGCTACTGCATGGAATCCATTGGGTTGGAAGATGCCGCTATCCGCTTGTACGACAGCGTACGGGCGATACTGGCCGTGCTGCCCGAGCCGCTGCTGTCCGCCATGACCGCAGAACGCAGCGGCAGTATCCTGGCGCGACAGGGAAACTACGCGCGGGCCCTACCTTTCTTTCGCCAGGCGGCCCAGGGGTACGGCGCACTGTCCCCGCCCGATGCCCGACATGGCCTGCTGCGCGCGCGGAATGGCGAACTACTCTGTTACCTGAATCTGCGCCAATGGGCCAACGCCCGCGCCGCACTCGCCCTTTCGGAAGAAATCCTCCAGAGCCCCTTCCCTTTTAACGTCCTGGACCAAGCCGAAGTACTCAAAAACAAAGCCTTGCTGGAGTCTGCGGCCGGACGTCCCGAACCGGCATTGGCATGGGTGCGCAAATCCCTGGGGCTGTTATGGCCTGACCGGGACATCAGCCGCGTGAACCGCGTACTGGCCTCCCCTGTCCTGGAGCTGCTGGCCCTGGAGGCGCACTTGATCGCCGAAACGAGCCATTCTCCCGCCGCCGCCCTCGGCCTCATCGGCACAGGGCTACAGTTGGCCCGCCGCCTCAACCTGCCTTTCGCAGAAGACGGACACCTCCACTGGGAGGACGCCGTACAAAAGTTATATACTACTGCAGTAGAAACTTACTTTCAGGCATGGAAAAAGACAAAGGACCAATCTTTTCTCGAAAAAGCCCTGATACTGGCCGAAGAGCACAAAGACCAGGACTGGTTCCGAAGTGCCCTGGCGGCCCGCACACTGAAGTACCGGGATGTCCCGGATAAACTCCTGAAAGAAAAAATACAGTTGGAACACACCTTGCTGAGCCTGGAAAAACAAAGCTGGGACGCAAAGCAGGAAGAAGATGCGGACCGGATTCGAAGCCTCGAAAACCGCCTGTACACCGTGCGCGGCAGCTTATCTGCCGCAAACGCCCGCCTGGGAAGGGAAGCCCCCCGCTTCGCGCGCTTCTTCGGGTACGAGAAGCGCTTGTCGGTGAGTGCCTTGCAGAACGCCCTGGCCACCGACCAGACCCTCATTTCGTACTATATGAAAGGCGATGACTGGTTTGTGTTTGCCCTCTCCCGGAAATCGCTGCAGGGGATGCGCATGAAAAACGATATACCCCTGGAAATTGTCGTCTCCAACTACTTGCAGCGAATGTCCACAGCCCCTGTGCGCACAGGGCCGGAGCGGGAAAAACAGGCATTGCTGTGGACGGGCACTTCGCAGCAGTTGTTCAATTGGGTACTGGCTCCTGTACTGCAGATGGCTACACCTGCGCCGCGCATCGTCATCGTCCCGGACGGCCCCCTGCGCGGCGTTCCCTTTGAAGCGTTGCTCATGGAGACGCCCGCCTTCGCCACCCAGTTCAAGTCGCACGCGTACATAGGCCGGCGGTACGGACTCAGCTATGCATCTTCGGCCAACCTGTTCTATGAATTGAGTCGCCAGAGTCCGCGCAGCCGGTTTGCTGGCAAGTACCTGCTCACTGTAGCCCCCCGTTTTTCCTCCGACAACCGCTCCCCGGATAAGCTGCCGGGCAGCCTCGAGGAATCAAAAGCAGTCCGAAAACTCTTCGGCGGCCGCCAGTTGAAAGGAACAGAAGCTACCGCAGCCAATTTTTCCGGACTGGCGCCTGGTTACAGGGTGTTGCACTTGCCCACCCCCGCGCGCTCCGCTCCTTCCGACACGTCGTTTATCGCGTTTTCCGAACCTGGCAGCAGTGCAGAGCCAGAGTTTTTATATGCAGCAGACTTGTACGGGATCGCCCTTTCAGCGGATTTGTTCGTGTTGAGCAGACAGGAAACCGCTCCAAAGACCTTTGGGCGCGGTAGCGCTCTGGATCCTTTGGCCTGTGGCCTGTGGTATGCCGGTACCAAAAGCCTCGCAGCAAGCTCCTGGAAGGTGGATGACCCCCGCTTTTCCTGGGTGGTACAGCAGTTCTTCCTCTATATCCGCGGAGGGCTGCCCAAAGACCTGGCCCTGCAACGCGCCAAACAGGATTACCTCAACCAGCATGCCAACCTCGACACCCATCCTTACTATTGGGCGGGAATGACCCTTTCAGGTAATATGGCACCCCTCCCGGATCCACGGCTCCAATGGGTCGTATCCTGGCTCATCGGCCTGATTGGCCTTGGTATAGCCCTTACCTTATACTGGAAATGGATTCAAAAACGAAGTTCCGGAAAGACCTCCGGGGTCTTTATGGACGAGGAATGGTAGGCGGCGAGGCAGCGAGATAGGCCGCCTCGCTGCATTAGGAAAGAATACCATGTTAAACGCGCATCAAAAATCCATTTCCGCCCTGCGGAAATGGATTTTTGATGCGCGTTTAAGAAATACTATTTTACGCCGGAGGTAAAGAAAAGGACTTTCCGCACCGCCCTGATAGGGCGAAGGATAGTTTTCACGCCTCCCTGCCGCTTATTTCCACTTGGCAATGGCTTCTTTGTTCATGCGCACATACGCATCATCGTTTGCCTTCATCGCCTCGTTCATGGAGCGCTCAGCGACGGCGATAGCCTCTTTTTTGCGCCCCAGTTCGCCCAGAATAAGGGCTTCGCGGTGCAGGTTCCAGTAAGCCGGAGTACCCATGGAGTTGGCCTTTTGCATCCATTCCAGCGCCTTGTTGAGGTCTTTTTTGTTGTCGAAATAGTAGCCTGCAGCAGCGGCGTAGTCCTGTGCGGAAGGACCTGCCATCACGCGGTCAATAGTGGCCATCACGCGGCTGTCCACTTCCACGCTGAGGGGTAGGCTCACGCGGGTCATCTCCCAGGACAGGTCAATCGTGGCTCCGTCGCTGCGCGCGTTGTTGATATCCATGGTAAAGGTTTCCACTTTATTCCCGAGTTTTTCGGGCTTGACCGTGAATTGGCCTACCGGTGTCTTGCTCGTGTAGGCGCTCCAGTTGGTGCCATCATAGGCATAGACCATCACTTTCCACTCTGCAGCAGCAGGGACAGTAAGGAGGGCATAATCGCCTTTTTTCAGTTCGATACCGCCGAGTTTGACCGCGTCGCCAAAGCTCAGTTTGGTAGCGGAGTTGGCACCCGTACGCCAGGTTTGGCCGAAAGGCACAATACCATTATCGGCAAAAACCGTACGGCCTTTCATGCTGGGGCGCGAGTACACAATCGCGACGTCCGTGAGACCCACCCGCTGCTTGAGTTCAGCGGTCGGACTGGCTGCCGGAGTCTGGATTTGAGCAAAAGAGGAGAACGCAGGTGCCAGGAAAAGGGCAGCTGCACAGGCCTTGAGGATGGCTTGCTTCATTGGATGATTGGTTTTAACAAGTTTTTAAAAAAGTGCAACATCTGCCGAAATGCGTGAAATCAAGGGATTTTTCGCAACTTTGGCAAAAAAACAAATATGACTATAGCAATAATAGCACACGACGGTAAAAAGGTTGACATGGTCGGTTTTGTTCGTGACCACATCAATTTTTTCAGAAAAAGGAACATCAACTTAATCGCTACCGGTACCACGGGCTCCTACCTGGAAAAAGCGGGCCTCGAAGTCGAAAAAATGCAGAGCGGGCCGCTCGGGGGCGATGCCCAGATCGCCAGCCGTATCGTCGAAGGCATGGTGGACATGGTCATCTTTTTCCGCGACCCTCTCGGCAAACACCCGCATGAAGTGGACGTCAACATGCTGATGCGCCTTTGCGATGTCTATAATATCCCGCTCGCTACCAACCCGGGTGCCGCAATCCGCTTCGTGCAATCGCTCAAACTGGAGTTTTACGAAGAAGGCCAGCACGATTAGTTCCGTTCAAAACAACCGGGGTCAGGGGTTGAAGTACTGCGCGCCTTCCCTTCGAGGTCGAATAAGACGGGCTGGGGCGATAGTACAGGTTTTCCTTTATCCAATGCGATGGACAAAGAGTCCAGGTAAAAATTGTCTTTGCCGGGATCCATAAAAAGCCGGTCCGTGGCTTTCCCGTTGATACAATCGCTGCAATAGGTCTGAAAAAATTGCGCGTAGCGCTTGTTCTGCTCCGTCAACAGGCCCTCCACGCGCACGACGCAGTTCTGGAAGCTCAAGTTGAACATGCTCGCCGGGTTTCCGCCGGATACGTCCGCCAATCGGATCTGGTCCTTTTGCGAACCAAAGAAAATACAGTTGCGAAAAGACGCGTTCAGCCGGTAATCGCTGCGGACCCTGCAAATCAGAGGGTCGTCGTAGCAGAAGTAATTGCTGGCCGACAAAGCGGCAGCGTTCACCCCGTAGCTGCATATCGTACTGTAGGAAAAGGAGTAGTCTCCCCCGTGCGACAAGACGACCGAGTTCGACAAGTTTTTGTATATCAGGCAGTTTTCTGCTGTTATACGGCTCCGGACGCCTATGAGGCCGCTGCTCGATGTATGGTATATCCGCGTACTGCGCAAGGTCAGGTCGGAAGCAGAATCGGCGTAAATCCCGAAGATACTACCCCGGATATGCGTGTTTTCCACCACATTGCCTTTGCTCCGCTTCCCTAACACGATGCCTGCCCATTGGCCCGGCTCATCTTGAAAAGGCGCTTCGAGGCGAACACCCTGCACGATGACGGGTTTTTCGCGCGTGCCCGTCATTCGGATACGCCCGTTCGGCAAGGTGTAGAGCATACCGTCGTTGAATACGCCGAACAGGTCATTCCGGGCGATGCCTCCGTGTACATAAATGCGCGTACCCGGGGGAATATTGAGGGTGCAACTGTCTATGAAGACAATACCATACAACACGTAGGGTTTAGGGTCATTCCAGGTGAGCTCACCGTTGCGACAACTCAGCACTACCGGCACGCCGCGGTTGAAGCGGCTGGGGAAGTAGTTGGCGTTCTGCCCCCAGGCCTCCAGGCGCACCTCCTGGAGGTTGCCGTTCGTCTCAAATACAATCTTGTCTTCTACGATGAACGGACTTACCGATACTGGTTGGTTCGGGTCGATTGTCACTTCGGCAAAAACGTAAATACTGTCGTTGGCTCCGATTTCCACGTCCCGGATGTCGCTGCCGGGAATACCGTCCACATTCATGCGGAATTTTACTTTGCTGCTGCCCAATATCCGGATTTGGGAAACCCGCACTGGCCGATCATTGCGGTTATACACCTTGAACTGCCGCGTAGCAGAGCCCAGTTGCGTAAAAACGGTGTCGAAACGCAGGGTGTCCAACGAAAATGCCAGCTTCGCGGCCGGGTCGGTCAGGAACACCTCCTCCGGGCCACAGGAATAGAGCAGCGCTGCAAAAGGTATGAAAAAAAGAAGAGGCAGATGTTTACTCATCGCAATGGATTCACGTTTTCAAACGCAAAAGTAATCTGAATATGGTTGCGAGGGGAATCCTGAAGGGTCAAAAATGCTATTTTCCCCTCCTCGCCAACCCCTTGCAATAAGTCTGGTAAACCATTTTGTACAAAACCTGTTGCAGGTACAAGATTATACGTACTTTTGCAGCGGCTTAAACGGACCCGTTGCGCTGCCCCCGCAAGTAAAAAAAAACATTGAAAAAAAGTGACTTAACGCAGGTACTGCGTTCTAATAGAAACGCTTTTGTGCATTAGACTTGTTGCGAGGGGTCAGGAGGTTCTTTATCCACTGCTCCGTAGAGCCCTCGCGGCAAGTTTGTCATTCATAACCATAACATCTACCCATGTCCGTCATTGGATTTTTGTCCCTGGGGATTTATCTGACTGCGCTGACTTACGTCACCATCTTTGGCGTGTCACAGTTTGGAATCCTGTACAACTACCTGCGTTTTAACCGCAAGCAGAAGCAGTTGAAAGCTATCCCTGCCCGTGCAAAGGCACGCGCACTCGCTGCCATGGCCGCTGACGGCGACCAGTCATCTTCCCTCCTGCCCATGGCCCCTGGTGGCAATGCCTACGGGAACGGGATGGGCGAGGACGAAGAGCTTCCCTTCGTGACCATCCAGTTGCCCCTCTACAACGAGCGCTATGTCGTAGAGCGGCTCATTGACAACGTCACCCAGTTCGACTATCCCAGGGATCGCTTCGAAATCCACGTCCTCGACGATTCGACCGACGAGACGCAGGATTTGGTGCGCGAGCGGGTCAACTATTACAAAGCGCTGGGTTTTAACATTGAACAAATCCGCCGCAAAGTCCGCAAAGGGTTTAAAGCAGGTGCGCTAAAGGACGGCATGGAGTTCGCCAAAGGGGAATTCATCGCTATTTTCGATGCAGACTTCCTTCCGCGCCCTGATTTCCTGCGCCTCACGGTACCGCATTTTTCCGATCCGAGCGTTGGCGTGGTACAAACCCGTTGGGAACACATCAATGAAGAATATTCCTTGCTGACCCGCCTTCAGGCATACCAGTTGAACGTACACTTCACTGTGGAGCAGGTAGGGCGCATGGCCAGCGACGACTTCCTCCAGTTCAACGGCACCGCCGGTGTATGGCGTCGCAAGACCATTGACGAGGCAGGAGGCTGGGAAGCCGATACGCTCACCGAAGACCTCGACCTCAGCATCCGCGCCCAGTTGAAGGGCTATAAAATCAAGTTCCTCCAGGAAATAGGCGCACCCGCCGAACTACCGGTAGAGATGAACAGCTACCGCTCCCAACAGTTCCGCTGGATGAAGGGAGGGGCCGAAACGGCCAAAAAGATGCTGCCTACCATTTGGAACGCCGATATGTCCTTCGCCAAAAAAGTACGCTCCAGCATGCACTTGCTGGGTTCGACGATTTTTATCCTGGTATTCATCCTCGGCGTCTCAAGCGTACCCTTGGTCTATACCGTAAACCACCTCGCACTGAACTACGGCTTCGACAAAGACTCTTTCACCGGTTTCCTGGTGGGCCTCCTCGTCGTGGCGGGCATGTTCTACGCAGCGAACGTGCAATCCCCGGTGCGCAAAGAATCTGTGCCCAAGGCCCTCCTGAAGTTCGCCACGCGCTTCCCGCTCTTCCTGGCACTTTCCATGGGCCTCTCCCTGCACAATATGATTGCCGTAATAGAAGGGTGGAGAGGGAAAAAATCGCCCTTCGTGCGCACCCCCAAGTTCAATATCCAGGCGAGCAAAGACAACAGCTTCACCGCGAATAAATACATCATTCGCGAACTGAGCTGGACGACCATCCTGGAAGGGGTGCTGACCATGTATTTCGCCATCGCCTTCGTCTGGGGACTGTATTGGGGTGAAACGACGTTCCTGGTCTATCACTTCATGCTGGCCTTCGGCTATGGGTATGTGTTCTACCAAACTTGGAAAGACGCCAAGCCCGCCTGACAGAAATAAAGTTCTCAAAAACACGACAGGGGCTATGCGCATTGCATAGCCCCTGTCGTGTTTTAGCGGAGGCTCATATGGAATCGCTTAAAAGCCCACCTCCAGTACGCCTACCGGATGCCGCGCCTGCAAAAAAGCCGGAGGCAGGCTTAATTCTACACCCTCGGCCCCTTTTTTCCACTTTACGGACTGACCGCTGTCCAGAGTACGGATGCGGGCGTGGGCGGGCAATCCTTCCAGTGCTTTCAGGGAGATCTGTGGGGTAGCGGGCTTTTTCAGGAAGAAGACAAACACGGTTTTCCCATCTTTGCTCTGGGTGAAACGCAGGTCGTCGCCTTCGTGCCAGACGCGGTAGGGGCGGGTGTTGTAGATAGCGCGACCGTGTACGTCCATCCATGCGCCTATATCGTGGAGGCGCTGGTAGGCCGTAGAATCCAGTTCTCCATCGGGGCGGGGGCCTATATTGAGGAGGTAGTTACCCCCTTTGGATACGATATCTACCAGTTTGCGGAGCAGTTCGTCAGTGGGTTTATAGACTTCATTGGGAATATGGCTCCAGCTCTGGCCCATGGTCATGCAAGTCTCCCAGGGGTACGGGAGACCGGTTTCGGGGATGTGCTGCTCGGGGGTGAGGTAGTTCTGGTGAGGCCCTGGCACAGCGCGGTCCACCACGATGAGCTGGGGCTGTTTAGCGCGGGCATCGCGCACCAGGTCGGCCATGCGGATATCCTGGCTCTGAGGGTTGCGCGCCCAGCGGCTACCTTCATAGATTTCGAACATTTCCTTTTTCAGCTCCTCTTCCGTTTTTGTGCGCACCCAGCCGCCGTCGAGCCAGAGGATATCCACCTTCCCGTAGTCGCTCATCAATTCGCCTATTTGCTTGTGGGTGTAGTCCACGAATCGAGCCCACTGCTCCGGGTACTTGGCGATGGAGTAGTTGGTGTTGCGGTCAACGGGTGGGAAGCGCTCCCACCAATAGAAATCGCTGTGCCAGTCGGGTTTGGAGAAGTAGGCGCCGGTCCAGAGCCCTTCTTTGCGGAAGGCGTCAAATACTTCGCGGATTACATTGCTCCGCGGATGGGTCGAAAACGGGGTACCGGGGTGGGTGATGCGGTAGTCCGTGTATTTCGTGTCCCACATGCAAAAGCCGTCGTGGTGTTTGGTCGTGATGACCACATAGCGCATACCGGCCTGCCGCGCTGCGGCAGCCCAGCCTTCCGGGTTGAAGCGGGTGGGGTTGAAGGTGGTCTGCAGCGCCTCATACGCCTTCCGGTATTCCCCGTAATTTTGCCCCAGACCCGGCTTGCGCGCACCAGTTGCCCAGGACAGGTCCTCCGGGCAGATGCTCCAGCTTTCTACGATGCCCCACTGGCTGTAAGGCCCCCAGTGGAAGAGCACACCAAATTTCAAGTCCTGCCACTCCTCGATGCGTTGGCGTATCGCCGGGTCGGGATCGGGAAAATAAGCCTGCTCCTGAGCCGCCAGGGCCTGCGAGAAGCCGGACAGAGCCATGAATACTCCAAAAAAACGAGAAAACAGAGTTGAAAAAGAAGTGTGCATATAGTGAACTTATGAAACGTGTATTTCAAAGATGCACAAAATCTTGCAATACAATAGCGGGTATATTTCCAAAAAAGCAATTTTTTTTTTATCATCGCTGAATCAAAGGCTATTCAAGCAGCGCGCTATGGGTACAGCATTACGTCTTATTATCTTCCTTCTCCTGACCGCCCTGGTGGAGCGGGTTTCGGCGCAGCCCAACCTCCTGGCCACAGAATACTATCATCAAGGTGAGTTGGCGTTGTTGGAAAACGACTTCAAAAAGGCCTTGCGGCGCTTCCGTATGGCGGCTGACCTACAGCCCGACCTGGTCGCCGCACAACGGGGCATGGGGCTTTGCTATGAAATCATGAAAGACTACCGCAGCGCCCTCACCCACTACCTCAAAGTGATAGAACTGGCCCCCAGGTTCTCCAGGGCCATGTACTACCAAATTGGCGATTTGTACTTCAAGCTGGGGCTGCACAGCAGGGCACTGGCCTTTTTTGACCAGTTCCGCCGCCTACAGTTGCTCGACGAGCTCTCGTTTACCGTCAATGGGGAAAAAGAACGGCTGCTCGAAGACCAATTTCTGACCAAGCTCAGCGGTAATATGCGCGCCTGCCAGATCTCAATGGACACTGCCCGCTTCAAACAAGAAGTTGCCCTCTTCAACCTGGGCCCGGTCGTCAACAGCCGCTCCGATGAGTACTTCCCTTTTTTGTCCAATGACCAAAGCCTGATCTACTTCACCCGTCGGCGTCCGGGCGCTGATGAGAACCTCCTGATCGCCCGCTCCAACGGCAATGGCTGGCAAAACCCTGCCCCGCTTAGCAACATCCTGAACTCCCCTCTCAACGAAGGCATGAGCACCCTGGTGCGCGACGGCCGGCGCATGTATTTTACCGCTTGTAACCGCGAGGCCGTCCTGGGCCCCTGCGATATCTGGGAAGCCGAACTGGAGCGGGACGAAGTCAAAAAAGTGAGCCCTATGAACGGAAATCCCAATTCTGACCAGTGGGAGTCCCAGGCAGCCATCAGTTGCGACGGCAGTACGCTCTACTTCGCCAGCAACCGCCCGGGAGGCCGGGGTGGTACCGATATCTGGTTCAGCAAGCGCCAGAACAACGGCTCCTGGAGCGAACCCCAAAACATGGGCCCTCAAATCAATACCGCACAGGACGAGGAAGCCCCCTTCATCAGCAACGACGAAAATGCCCTCTACTTTTCCTCCACCGGCCACCTCGGCATGGGCGACCAGGATATCTTCGTCAGCTTTCGCGATGCCGAAAAAAAATGGGGCGAACCCACCAATCTAGGTCCCAAAATCAATACCCCGCACCGCGAACTCGGCTTCTTCCTCTCCGCCGACGGCAAAACAGGCTACTTCGCCTCCGACCGCCCCAACGGCTTCGGGGGCATGGATATCTACCGTGTAGAATTAGGCGAAGAACTCTTTAGCGAGCCGATTACCTTCTCCGAGTTCCTGATCCGCGACTCTATAGAAAACACCCCTATCCAGGCAACCGCTAGCCTACGCAACGGACGCCTGGTAGAATCCGACGGGCAAGGGCGCTTTTTCCTCTGTCTATACGCCAACGATACCCTCGAAATCAATATCCAGGCCCAGGGGTTTCATCCCTACATCCGACAAATCCCCGTCCCGGAATGGGATAACAAGCAGTTTTTTACTACCTACCTGTTGCTACAGCCCATCCGTACCCCTACTCCCCCACCCCCTCCCCGCCCGGAACCCGAGCTGAAAGGAGACAGCGCAACCTTCAGCGGGGGCTTCAAATCCCTGCAACGCTATCAACTCACCCTCTACTTTCAGTTCGACAGCGACGAACTCGAATTAGGGGAAAACGATAAGTTCATCGCATTCGTTGGCCAAATTGCCGGTAAGGAACTCATGCGGGTAGAAATCAACGGCTTCGCCGACGATATAGGGGAAGAAAGCTATAACCTCGGCCTCAGTGAGAAACGCGCCAAACGAATCGCCCTGCTGCTACTGGGTAAAGGGTTCCCCATCAACCGCATCGCTATGAAAGGCAATGGCGAACTGCGCGACGGCAGCGAAAAATCCAAAAACCGAAAAGTGGAAATCAAAGTCACCATCCTCGAATAACATGGTAAAAACCGGACTCGACCGCCTCCTGCAGGAGCAGAACCTGCAAGACCAAATCCGCGGAAATATCGCCTATCTCTGCCACAGTGCTTCCGTAGACGCAAAAGCACAGCATGGGGTCGTCGGACTGAAAGCCGTCTTCGGCAACAGACTCAAGGCCCTCTTCGCACCACAACACGGCTTCGCCACCGACGCCCAGGACAATATGATCGAGTCGCCCCATTTTTTTCACCCCTATTTCCAGGTGCCTATATACAGCCTTTATTCCGAAACGCGCGTCCCCACTCCTTCTATGCTCGAAGGCATAGATTGCCTGATCGTGGACTTGCAAGACTGCGGGGCCCGCGTCTATACCTATATCTGGACCCTCGTGCTCGCTATGGAGGCCTGCGCCCGCGCCGGGATCGAAGTCGTCGTGCTCGACCGGCCTAACCCGCTGGGGGGAACCCGCGTAGAAGGGAACATCTCCGATATCCGCTTCCGCTCCATCATAGGCTGGCACCCACTGCCCATGCGGCACGGGATGACCATTGCCGAAGTAGCCCGCTATGCCGTTCAGCACTGGGACGTAAACGCCCGGCTTCGGGTCGTGCCTATGTACGGCTGGACCCGCGAAAGTACCTTCGCCCAGAGCGGCCTGCCCTGGGTGCTGCCCTCCCCCAATTTTCCAAGTACCGATACCGCCCAGGTATATCCCGGCACTGTCCTTTTTGAAGGAACTAGCCTTTCCGAAGGGCGCGGCACGACCCGCCCTTTCGAACTCATCGGACACCCACAACTCGCGGCGTATCCTTTTGTCGATTCTTTTGCAGAGCGCCTGCGCCACCCTTCCCTGCGCGGTGCCACACTGCGAACCGCCGTTTTTATTCCCACCTTCGACAAGTATGTAGGCCAAACCTGCAACGGCTTCCAGATTCATCTCCAGGATCCTCATGCCTTTCTGCCCTGGACCTTCGGACAAGCGCTGATGCAGGCTCTCTACCAGTTCATGGGCTCCGATTTTACCTGGCGGCAGCCCCCCTTTGAGTATGTCCACGACCAGATGCCCATAGATCTGCTCAACGGCAGCGACCTGCCTCGCCTCTGGATTGAACAACAAGGCACCCTCGAGGACCTCCGCGCCCTCGAACAGCAGGGATATTCCTCTTTCCTTGCCCAGCGGCAAAGCGCGCTGTGGTATTCCTGACCCCGCGCAACGAGTTTTTTTTAAAAAAAATAATTGATGTATAAACATTAAATGTGTTTACATGTTATAGAGGTATTATAAACAAAAAAACACCAATATGGCAACGTGGACTATTGATCCGGCACATTCTGACATCACGTTCAAGGTAAAGCACCTGATGATTTCGACGGTAAAAGGAGAATTCAAAGACTTCAGCGCTACCATGGAAGCTGATGCGGCGAACGGTTTTGAGGGCGCTAAAATTTCATTCAGCGCGAAGATAGACAGCATTTCTACGGGCAACGAGCAGCGCGACGGGCACCTGAAGTCGGCTGATTTCTTCGATGCGGCGACCTATCCCGAGTTGAGCTTTGTCTCTACGGCTTTCAAGCGCGTGGATGAGGAGAAATTCCACCTCGAGGGCACGCTCAGCATTCGGGGCACCGAGCGCCCTGTCGTTCTGGAAGGCGAGTACAACGGCATCATGGACGACTTTTACGGCAACACCAAGGCGGGATTTGACCTGCGCGGTAAAATCAACCGGCACGACTTTGGGTTGACCTGGAGTGCGGTAACGGAAGCCGGTGGCGTAGTCGTAAGCGATGAGGTGCGTTTAGAGTTGAACGTACAGATGACGCAGGTCAAGTAAGCAGGTTCCGATACCAACGAAAAGAGGCCGCGCGGGAATTTCCTGCGCGGCCTCTTTTCGTTGGTACTTTGGTTAAAAATCAGCTTCCGAAGTCGTCGAAAGCGATATTTTCTTCTGGTACACCCAGGTTGCCGAGCATGGTTTGCACGGCGGAGAGCATCATAGGCGGGCCACAGAGATAGTATTCGATTTCCTCCGGTTCCGGATGATTTTTGAGGTAGTGATCCTGAACGACTTGGTGGATAAAGCCCACCGGGCCCGTCCAGTTGTCTTCCGGCAGCGGTTCGGATAGAGCGATATGGAAGGAGAAATTGGGGAATTCCCGCTCGATAGCGCGAAAATCATCTATATAGAAGAGTTCCTTTGCAGAGCGGCCTCCGTACCAGTAAGACACCTTTCGGTTCGTCTTCAGCGTATGGAAGAGGTGGAAGATATGCGAGCGCAGGGGGGCCATGCCCGCACCGCCGCCGATATAGACCATTTCCTTTTCCGTTGGTTTGATGAAGAACTCGCCGTAGGGGCCTGAGATAACGACTTTGTCCCCCGGTTTGCAGGAGAATACGTACGACGAGCAGATACCGGGATTGATGGGCAGATAGTCATTTGCCTTGCGGTCCCACGGGGGAGTGGCAATGCGGATATTCAGCATGATGATATTTCCTTCTGCCGGGTGGTTAGCCATGGAGTAGGCTCGGAACTGTTCTTCCGGGTTTTTCATTTTGAGGCCCCAGAGTTTGAACTTATCCCAGTCTTCCTGGAAGGCATCGGCTGCTTTGCCCATAGAGGGGTGGGAAGTGATGTCCATATCTTTGAAGTCCACCTCGATTTTAGGGACGTCGATTTGGATGTAGCCCCCTGATTCAAACTCGAGGTGCTCTCCTTCGGGGAGTTTGACCACAAATTCCTTGATAAAAGTGGCCACATTGTAGTTAGAGACCACCTCGCACTCCCATTTCTTGATGCCGAACACTTCCTCCGGCACGCGGATGCGCATATCCTGGCGCACCTTTACCTGGCAGGCCAGGCGGCGGTGTTCTGCGACATCCCTGCGGGTGAGGTGGTTCATTTCGGTAGGCAGCACATCGCCGCCCCCTTCGTCCACCCAGCACTTGCACATTGCGCAGGTTCCGCCACCGCCGCAAGCAGAAGGGAGGAAGACGTTTTGGTTGGACAGGGAGGAGAGCAGGGAGGACCCCGGCTTCACCAGGATCGGTTTGTCCTCTTCCCCATTGATGATGATTCTGACATCCCCTTGCGCGACCAGTTTCTTCTGGGCTACCAGCAGGCCGAACGTGAGCAGTAGGATGACCGCTGTGAAGGCGATTGCGCCGTATAATACCGGCATAAAATCGAAGAGCAGTATCATAAGTGATGCGGTTGTTTATTAGACTTGTTGCGCGGGGGATCCTCGAGGGGTCAAAAAGGCCCTTTTTCGCCCATGCTGTGCCTTTTTTCGGTCATATAGCAGAGCTATACTCCCTCAAAAAGCCTTCGCATGGACAAAAAATGACTCTTTTTTCCCCTCTCGCTGACCCCGCGCAATAAGTCTATTGCTGAAAATAAGTGGCCGGGTTGATTCCCATGAGCGACATGAACGCCATGCCCATCAGTCCGGTCAGGATGAACGCAATGCCCAGTCCGCGCAGGGGGGCAGGGATATTCGAGTAGCGGATTTTTTCGCGGATAGCCGCCATAGCCACGATAGCCAGCGCCCAGCCGAAACCGGAGCCGACGCCATAGACCACCGACTCGGAGAAGTTGTACGAGCGGGCAACCATGAACAAGGCTGCCCCCAGGATAGCGCAGTTTACAGTAATCAGTGGGAGGAAGATACCGAGGGCGTTGTACAGCGAGGGCGAGTACTTTTCCACGGCCATTTCCACGAGCTGCACCGAAGCGGCGATGCTTGCGATGAAGAGGATGAAGCGCAGGAAAGTCAGGTCTGTTTTGAAGATACCATTGGGGCCCAGGACCAACTCGCTGATCACCCAGTTGACAGGTATCGTCAGTACGAGGACGAAAATAACGGCAGCGCCGAGGCCGATAGCCGTTTTCACCGATTTAGATACCGCCAGGAACGAGCACATGCCGATGAAGTACGACAATACCATGTTCTCGATGAAGGCAGACTTGATAAAAATATTGAGTAGGTTTTCCATGTTTCTTTCTTTGAATCGTTAAAAAACAGGCACTTAGCCTTTATCAGGAAACATCTACCAATTTGGGATTGGCAGCGCGCTGTATCCAGATAATGATACCGATCAGGAAGATAGAAGATGCCGGCAGCACCATCAAGCCGTTGTTCTGGTACCAGGACAGCCAGGAGATTTTAGCTGTATTCAGCAAGTAAGCGTCGGTAGCCCCGATGATCTGGAAGCCTGCGATACTTCCTTTCCCGAAGAACTCGCGGATGACGGCCAGGGCAATCAGGATAGCCCCGTAGCCAGCTCCGTTGCCGAGGCCATCGAGGAAGGAGCGCCAGGGCTTGTTGGCCATGGCATACGCTTCCAGGCGACCCATGACGATACAGTTCGTGATGATGAGGCCGATGAATACGGAGAGTTGCTTCCAGACTTCGTAGTTGAACGCCTTGAGCACCTGCTCGACGACCGTTACCAGGAAGGCGATGATCACCAACTGTACAATCATTCGGATTTGCTTGGGAATACTCTTGCGGATCAGGGATATCACCAAGTTGGAAAACGCAGTAACCAAGGTGACGGAGACCGCCATAATCAGCGAGGGCTTCACCATGGACGTGACGGCGAGCGCAGAGCAAACGCCGAGGATTTGTACCGTTACCGGGTTATCACTGTTAAGAGGGTCCGAGAGGAGCTTGCGCTCTTTGGGGCCAAAAAAAGGCTCCTTCTCTTCGGCGACGACGGTGGAGATATTGGTTTCTGCCATGATCTTTTATCGTTTAGTTAGTTGCTTTCAAAGATTCAAAATACGGGAGGTAGGCCTGGATGCCATCGTGCAGCATAATAGAGACACCTTTTGAGGTAATCGTAGCACCGGAGATACCGTCCACTTCATGTTCCGGATCTTTTACGCCCCCCTTAACGACCGCTACCGAGACAAACTCATCGCCCTTGTAGATCTTTTTTCCGTGGAACTGTGCCGGAAAAGCAGGGTTATCCTTTATTTCTGCACCGAGGCCGGGCGTTTCCGCCGCATGGCCAAAGGAGGCTCCGACGATGGTGTTTAGGTCTTCCTGGAAGGCGATGTAGCCCCAGACTTTGTCCCATAGCCCGTTGCCGCGCACACTGATCAGATACACCTTGCCGGAATCGCCATTGAACACGAACAGCGGATACTTGCGCTGGTCGGCAGGTTTTTTCTCTTCAGCAGCCATATCAATGGCTTCTGCTTTTTCCCCTTCGACTACGTTGCCCTTTGCATCCAGTACGACTTGTTCCATCTTTGAATTGAACAGGTCGAGCACTTGCTGATCGCCCATGCTCCCAAGGTCGCCCGGGATTTGGTCTGCGATAGCACCCATGATATCTTTCTTTTTATAAACCGCCTCGGCCGCATCGTGCATGGGCTTTAGCCCGAGGACTACTACCGCGAGTACGATGGACACCACCAGCGTCATCACCAGCGTATAGACCGTGATATAGTTATTGCTGTGCATATTTCAAGCGTTTTTTGATATTGCCTTGTAATACGAAATAATCAATCAGCGGTGCGAACACGTTCATGAACAGGATGGCGAGCATCCAGCCCTCGGGGTAGGCTGGGTTCATCACCCGCACGATCATGCCCACGACGCCTATGAAGAAGCCATACAACCACTTGCCCCGGTTGGTAGAGGCCGCAGTGACCGGATCCGTTGCCATGAACGCCATAGCGAACAGGAAGCTGCCCATAGAGAAGTGGTAGTACCAGGGCACCTGCATATATTCATTGTACCCCCAGGCATTGAACAAGATAGCGGTGAATGCCATACCGATGACCATAGACAGCATGATGCGCCAGCTTGCTACTCCGGTGAGGGTCAGCGCCAGCGCACCGAGCAGGATCAGCGGTTTAGCTGTCTCCCCTACCGAGCCGGGGATAATACCCCAGAACATTTGTGTCGGCGTATAGACTTGGGTGACCGCATCCCAACCTCCTTTGGCGGCCAGGGCGAGTGGTGTCGCCCCGGTGTAGCCGTCCACGACCGCTGCGGAGGGATCAAAAGCAGACCAGCCCAGCGATTCGAAGAGCGGGTTGAGTACGTGGAGGGTGAACCAGCCGTAGTCTGCAACCCCTCCGACAGAAGCCTTGGTGACCCCTGCCACCCATACGTCATCGCCTGAGATCGTACCCGGGTAGGCAAAAAAGACGAATACCCGCGCTAACAGCGCGATATTCACGACATTCATCCCGGTGCCACCGAAGGCCTCTTTCCCGATGACGACGGCAAACAGGATGGAAATGGCCAGAATCCACAGCGGGAGATCCGGCGGCATGACCAAGGGGATCAGGGCACCCGTCACCAGGTAGCCCTCCTCTACGGCGTGGCCTTTCTTAGCGGCGAAATAGAATTCGACCCCCAGGCCGACCAGCATGGACACCACGTACATCGGCAGCAGTTTGACCAGGCCGTACGACAATTTAAGGTGGAATCCTTCCCAAAAGCCTAGGTGTTGCCCCAGGGCTGTGAAGTGTTGGTGGCCGATATTGTAGGTGCCCATCAGATAGCACAACTGCAAAGCGAGGACTACAAATACCATAAGGCGCTTCAAGTCCATACCATCGCGCACGTGTACCCCGTCTTTCGTGACGTGGTTAGGCGTGAAGGCGAACGTGAAGAACGCATCATAGGCGGTATGGAGCAATCGCTTGCTTTTATCCGGTTCGATCCGGCTGAAAAAATTAAGCAATGCTTTTTTCATGGATATTTTTGGATTTCAATTGATCAAATCAGTGTACCCTCTTGGGGGCGTTCTTGGGGTTGCCTGTTATTCTTCCGCTTGCATGAGGTCCAGGCCTTCGCGCAGGATTTTCTGCAGGGGCTGTTTGGAGGTGCAGGCGAACTCGCACAATGCGATGTCTTCTTCCACCATCTCCTTGAGGCCCAGGCCCTCCATGTTTTCGTAATCCCCGTTGATGACCGCCTTGAGTGCGTGCTGGGGGAATACGTTCATGGGCAATACATCCTCGTACTGGCCGGTGACCACAAAGGCACGGCGCTCACCACGCGTATTGGTATCAATTTTGTACCTGCGCTGGGGTGCCAGGAAGTTGAGGTAGGTCCTGGATACGCTGGGACGGGATTTTTCTGGTACCAGCCAGCCGAACATATCGAAGTTATCGCCTTCGCGCACCACGGTCAGTTGATCGTCGTAATAGCCCAGGAAATCGTCAGCGCCCATTTTAGTCCCCGAGAGGACATCCCCGGATATGAAGCGCACGTGATCGTGCTCTAAGTTATCCTTGACCAGATCGGCCACCTTTGCGCCCTGGAAGGTACGCACATACTGCGGGTCATCCACGTCGGCACCTACCACGGCGATGAGGCGGGAAGCATCGAAACGCTGATCTGCAAACAGAGCGCCCAGCGTCAGTACGTCCTGCACACCGAGGGTCCAAACTACGGCTTTGGGGCCGAGAGGATTGGTGTTATGAATCTGGATACCTACGTTCCCCGCAGGGTGTTTGCCGCTGAACCATACTTTTTCGACCCCGGTGGCCCCGGTGAAGACAGGAGAGGGAGCGTTTTTACCGTTGGCATCCAGGCCGAGGTACACCTTCCCGGGCGTCAGCTTGGCCAATACATCCAGGCCCTGCTGGAAAAGAGGGCCTTTCCCTTCTACCACAAAGTTGAGGTCGGGGGCCAGGGGAGCCGTATCGAAGGTGCTGATGTATATATCGCGGGGCGTATCCTGCGGGTTGGCCACCGTATTGTACGGGCGCTGCCGGATGAGAGGCCAGGCCCCGGATTCCAGCAGGAAGGCTACCAGGGACTCCCGGCTCACAGACGACAGACTGGGCACGTCGAGCGAACGGTATTGTACCTCCTTGTCGGCGAGGATGACAATGGCCTTGATCGAGCGCTTTTCTCCCCGGCGGATCTCAATGATTTCCCCACTTACAGGAGCCGCGTACTTGACTTCCGGGCGGTTTTTGTCGAAAAAAAGCAAGTCACCGGCTTTCACCACATCCCCTTCCTGTACCAAGAGCTTGGGGATGGGCGACATGCCCAGGAAGTGGCCCGGCTGCAACCCGAAGGTCGAGCCTTGTGCGTGGACTACTTCTTTCTTGGCCTCGCCCTTCAGAAGGACGTTAAACCCTTTAGTGAGGGCGACCAGTTTACCGTTGCCCACATACGACGGGCCTTTCCCCGCTTTGGCAGGGCTGCCTTCGAATACCCGCATCAGGATAATCAATAGAGCCAACAGAGCGAGGGCCAGCAGGAGGGATACCAGGCCGCTTCCACCGCCGGCACCTTGTGCATAAGTAGCCTGGCATATAAGCGCGAGCCATAGCGCCAGGATTGTTTTTAGTGTTCTTTGTTTCATTAGAGATACCTTTTTTACAGGCCTTTGCAAGGATTTTTCACCCGCTTTTCCCGCTTTTAAAAAGACGGTGCAAATATATAAACGTTTTGAAGTTATTTATGAAATCCCCCTTTTACAAAGCGAGGCAAAACAGCTATTTAGATAATTTCTAAATAATTTTTTTAATGTTTTGAAAATCAGTTTATTATTTAATTTATTATTTTTTTAGACGCATTGTGAAAGGTACCGTAGTACTTCATAAAGTCTGAAATGCGGTTTCAAGTCACCTGTTTTACGAAGGAGACTTTGCAGACAAAAGGAAAGTTCGCAGAAAGAGGGGGAGTTTTTGGAATTTGCTGTACGCCTTACCCTTTTTTCCATTCCCGCACGTCCAGATACGCCTTACAGAAGGCATAGTCTTCGGGGATATTAGAGGCGACGATGAGCAGCCGGTCTCCGGCGAAGTCCGCGATGAGGCCATGGTACCAATCCATGCCCTGGCGGTCGAGGTTGGTGCCTGGTTCATCGAGTAGGAGGACAGACGAAGCCGAGCAGATAGCCAGGAGCAGTTTGAGGCGCTGCTTCATGCCCGAAGAAAAGTGGCGGATTTCCTTTGTGGCGGATTTTTGGAACCCCAGGCGGGCGATGAGTTCTTTGGTGCCCAGGCCGGGCAGGAAGGGGCGGAATTTCCGGTGGAAATCGAGTGCTTCGGCGAGGGTGAATTCTTCTATCAGTTCGATGTAGGGTGCTGCGTAACTGATGTGCGCGTACACCTGTTCGGGGTTCAGTTTTTGTTCGTTTTCAAAAAACGAGACCTGCCCTTTAGAGGGGGTCAGATGACCGGACAGCAGGCGCAGCAGGGTGGACTTCCCGCTGCCGTTTGGGCCTGTTACGGCGTATCGGCCGGGCTGTTCGAACGAACCGCTCAGTTCCCGCAGCACCCATTCCTGCCGAAAGCGCTTTCCGACGCCCTTCAGTTCAATTTTCATTGATTTTGCTGCCGTTGATTCTCTGGAAACCTTTCATGATGCCCAGCGCGTCTGCTTTGCGCACGAAGGAGACGATCTGGTCTCGTTCCAGGCTAAACGGCAGATCTTGTTCTATGATTTCCAATGCCTTAGAGATAGAGTTGCCCTGTACATAGAGCACTCGGTACACGTCCTGGATAGCGGTGATTTGCTCCGGGCTGAACCCCCGGCGCTGCAGGCCTATCGAGTTGACCCCTGCATAGCTCAAGGGTTCGCGCGCTGCCTTGACGAAGGGCGGGACACTTTTACGCACCATGGAGCCCCCTGCAATAAAACTGTGGGTGCCTATGCGCAGGAACTGTTGTACAGCAGCCAGGCCTTCCAGGATGGCATAATCCTCTATTTCCACATGGCCTGCCAGGTTGACGTTATTGGCCAGGATGATATGGTCGCCCAGGATGCAATCATGTGCGATATGCACATATGCCATAATCAGGCAATTTTTTCCGACGACTGTTTTTCCGGCGGCTGCGGTGCCCCGGTTTACGGTTACGTATTCCCGCAGGGTGCTGTAGTCTCCGATTTCTGCGGTCGTTTCTTCCCCCCGGAACTTGAGGTCCTGAGGAATCCCTGAGACGACGGCGCCGGGAAATATTTTGCAATGCTTCCCAATCCGAGCGCCTTCGAAGATCGTCACGTTGGGGCCGATCCAGGTTCCTTCCCCGATCGTAACGTTTTTGTCAATAAATGAGAAGGGGCCTATACTGACCTGCTCCCCGATTTGGGCATCCGGGTGTATGGAGCAGAGGGTGTTCATATTCATATCAGGAGCGCTTGATGATTTGGGCGGTGAGTTCCCCTTCGGAAACTATTTTATTACCTACCCAGGCTGTTGCCTGCATCTGACAGATACCCCGCCGTATCGGCGCCATGAGTTCCATCTTCATAATCAGGGTATCGCCGGGCACTACTTTCGCCTTGAATTTCGTATTTTCGATTTTGATGAAGTACGTGTCCCAGTTTCCGGGGTCTTCTACCTTGGACAAGGCGAGGATGCCTCCCGTTTGGGCAAGGGCTTCAATCTGCAGCACACCGGGCATTACCGGGTTATCCGGGAAATGGCCTGCGAAGAACTGTTCGTCGAACGTTACATTTTTTATTCCAACAACATAGTTTTCGGTTAGTTCTATAATCTTGTCTACAAGCAGGAAGGGATGTCGGTGAGGTAGCCACCGGGAGATGGCCACGGTATCGAATACGGGTTCTTTCTCCGGGTCGTATTTGGGGCGTCCTTTGGATTTGCGCTGTTCCAGATATTGTTTTTTCAGCAATTTGGCGAACTCTACGTTAGCGGCATGGCCGGGGCGCGTAGCGATGATCCGCCCCTTGACCGGTTTTCCGATTAAAGCGATATCACCCATGATATCCAGTAGTTTATGCCGGGCGGGTTCGTTTTGGAAATGCAGATCCAGGGTATTCAGTACCCCTTGTTGAGTGACGCGGATGCGGGGCTTGCCTATTTTTTCAGCGAGCTGGTCCAGAACCTCCTGCTCGAAGGGGCGGTCCACCAACACGATGGCGTTGTCCAAATCGCCTCCTTTGATCAGGTTTTGGTTGAACAACTGCTCTACTTCGTGCAGAAATACGAACGTGCGGCAGGGCGCGATTTCTTTGGCATAGTCTTCCAGGCGCTGCAACTGGGCGTATTGCTGGCTCAGTACACTGGAGTTGAAATCTATCATGGAGATGAGTTCGAAGCCGTCGTAGGGCAGGGCGGTCAACTCGGACCCTGTGGCTTCATCCCGGAACACGATTGGCTCCGTCACTTCGAAGTACTCCCGCGCCTCGTCTTGCTCCTGGAGGCCAGCCGACAGAATAGCCTCTACAAATATACGGGCGCTACCGTCCATGATTGGCATTTCCGGCCCGTCCACGGCCAGCAGGACATTGTCCACCTGCAGGCCTGCCAGGGCCGACATCACATGTTCCACGGTATGCACCGACGCACCCTCCTGCACCAGGGTAGTGCCCCGCCGGGTGGTCGTCACCCGGCCTACATCGGCATGGATGACAGGCTGGCTCTCCAGGTCGGTGCGCTGGAATTTGATGCCATGGTTTTCGGGGGCGGGATGGAAGGTGAGCGTAACGGGCTGCCCCGTATGCAACCCAATGCCGTGTACGGAAACCGAACGGCTGATCGTGTGCTGTTTCATAAGCTATGGGCGCTGTAAAAAAAAGTGATTTAAGGTGTGTTGGATAAAACGCGTTGCTCTATGATATGGAAACGCTTGTAGAGGTCAGGAAGCTGCTTGAATACGGAATATGCTTTTATATACTGGGTATATCCGATGGCAGGCGTGCCGCAGAGCGCTGTATCGGGTTCTTTGACATGGGAAGCCACGCCTGTTTGGGCCTGTATTTTCGTGCCCTCGGCGACATGGATGTGGCCGGCAAAGCCGACCTGCCCGCCTATCATGCAATTTTTGCCGATTTTGACACTGCCGGCAATACCGGTAAGCGCGGCAATGACTGTATTTTCACCGATCTCGACATTGTGCGCGACCTGGATGAGGTTGTCCAGCTTCACGCCCCGGCGGAGGATAGTAGAACCAATACTCGCGCGGTCAATCGTAGTGTTCGCTCCGATTTCCACATCATCTTCCAGGATGACATTGCCGATCTGCGGAATTTTTTTGAACGGGCCGTCGGCCTGTGGTGCGAACCCAAACCCGTCGGCGCCCACCACTGCGTTCGCATGGAGGATACACCGCTGCCCTATCTGGCAATCATCGAGGATGCGTACGCCCGGATAAAGCCGCGTGTCGTTCCCGACAACTGCATTGCGCCCCACGTACACCTGTGCGCCGATTTGGCAGCCGTCCCCTATCCGGGCACCCGCTTCGATAACGGCGAAAGGACCGATGAACACATTGTTTCCGATGTGGGCAGCAGAATCCACGTGCGCTTTGTCCGAAATATTGGCCTGCATCGCTTTGGCCTGGTCGAATTTTTCGAGTAAAAAGCCCACCGCCGCATAGACATCATCCACTCGGATCAGGGTAGCCTGCACTGGTTCCCGAGGCACAAAGCCTCGATCCACGAGCAGCGCCGACGCGGTGGTGCTATACGCATAGTGTTCGTATTTGGGATTTCCCAAAAAAGAAATGCTGCCCTCGCCGCCTTCCTCTATGCGACTGGGTCGATTGATGATAACTTCCGGATTGCCTTCGATTTCCCCGTTCAACAGGGAAGCCAGCACGCGTACGCTTACTTCCATAGCACAAAATTAGGTTTTTTTTCAAAGCAGATGGCAATCAATACCTATCTTGCGCGAAAACGAAAAAATTGGAACGGATAGTACGCATTGGCGTCCAAACGGCCATGCCTTTCCCCGCACAACTGGCCCAGGCCCGGGCCGACCTGCGCGAGCGGGGGGTTGCCTCGGAAATTATCCCTATAGATACCGGGCGGGAGAGTATTTTTGTCCTCGAGGCTCGGGCCGCCCTCCTGCGGGGGGATATTGACCTAGCCGTCTGCGAGCTGGCGACCCTGCCTACCGAACAAGAGAGCGGTTTGGCCATCTGTGCCCTTTCTCCTCGCGCGAACCCAGCGGAGACCTTGCTCATCCGCCATAGTGCGCTGGATTCCCGAAAGCCGTTGCGCCTTCCGGAAGGTGCAAACGTCGCTTGTGCCGACGCGCTGGGCCAAATCCAGTTGTTGGCGTTCCGTACCGACCTGCGGTGTACCGCATGGAGCGGCGGCGACCCCGGCGCTATAGCTGCCGGATTGCCGGACAGTCCTTTCGAGGCCTTATTGCTGCCCGCGGCTACCCTCGAGCGCAACAGCTTGTCCGGCGATGCATTTCATGTCCTGGAGTTCAGCCCCGAAGAGTTGGTCCCTGCGCCAGGGAAAGGAGTCCTGGCCTGGCTGGGACACCGGGAAGACCTCCCTGTACGCCGCCTCATGCAGGGTATACACCGGCAGGAGGTATCGGCTTGTACGAACGTAGAGCGAGGCATACTGCGGATTCTGGGCGGCGACCCTGAGATGCTGCTGGGCGCGTATTGCCGGCGCGATGCTATGGGGAATTACCACGTCTTTGCCGCTTGGTCGCCAGACCCCGCCGCGCCTTTGAAACGGGTGCGCCTCTCCTCGAGCACGCATTTCAAACTCGCCGAACGCACGGTGGACGCCTTAAACGCTTAACCCAAAGCGCGCGACGAGTTCTTCTCCCGGTTTTAGGCGCGCCAACCCTTCCCCGTTGTTGAATGCGTCGGGGCTACAGGTCATGGGTTCTATGGCAATAGCCTGCCGGTCTGGTGGGGTAAATACCTGCACCCAGTTGCATTTGCCGGGTCCTGTTTCCTGCCAGTAGCGCATTTTCCCGTTCGGCCCCTCCAGCCGTATCTCCATACGGCCCTCTTCCCCGGGCAGCGCGAAGCAGTTGTCCAACACGGTAGCGCCCACGCGGCGCAGACTGGCGAACTCGCGGTAGGGGTATTTTTTTCCCGTTGGGATCATGCGCTCGTCCACCCCGACCAGGTCTGTATCGGGCATCTGCATGGACATATCGTCAATGCGGGAGGCCAGGGTGAAATACGGATGCCAACCCAAGCCCACCGGAAGATCGGCGGAGCCGTCGTTGCGGAAGCGCATCGCGATATCCAAGGCGCCCGGCCGCAAGGTAAAATGGATGAAGAAACTGAACGGAAAAGGGTAATAATCCTGCTCTCCGAGATCGCTGTAGCGGCATTCCGCCGTAGCTTCTGCATCGCGCACGCTGAACTGATACGCCTGCATGGGCTTGTCTTGCCCGAACCCGTGCAGTGCCGTTCCAGAAATAGGCTCGTTGACGGGGAACTGATAGGCATTTCCATCCCAGTGATACGCTCCGTCGCTCAATCGGTTGGGGAAGGGGAACAGCACTGTATTTTTGGCCCAGCGGTTGGCTTCCATCTCGACGGCCGTCTTGTAGCCGTCCAGCAGTGAAGTGCCGCCCAGGCGCAACTCCAGCACACAGGACCCGAAGCCGGGGACGAACGCCAGATAATTATCGCCCGTGGAATCTTCCAGTGTGTGCAGCGTGTATGCGCCGAAAGGCGCGGTTTTGTGCATAAAGGACATGATGTGATATATTTTTGAAAGCACTTTGCCCCTGGCAAAGCGCCGATTTATACTCTTTTTAATCGAACAGGATACGTCTTGCCGGAATTCCATTGGGCTACATAGACATTTTCGTCGTCGTCCACACAGACATCGTGGGGATGCTGGAAGAGGGCGCTCTGCTGGGTCAGGGGTTGCAGGGTGCCGTCGCGATATTCGGGGGCATTGCCGCCGGGCACGGACACCACTCGGTTGTTTTTATCGAGGATGGTCACGAAACCGGAGCGGGAATCCCAGGGCATTTTACTGACCAACGTGGCGAGATAGACATTTTCCCCGTGTACTACGGGGCGGCAGATATACGCCCCCGGAAGGTCCACATGGCTGATGTATTCGCCGCCCAGGCTGAAGCGCTTGAGCTGGTTGCGCTGCCGTTCGGTAATCAGGAGGGTGGGGTTGGAAGCATCGCGCGCATCCAGGCATATACCGTGTGCGTTATCGAAGTGGGGGTTTCCGGGGCCACGGCCGCCGAAGACGTTTTTCAGGCGTCCCTGCGGGTCGTAGTGCAGGATGTACTGCGACCCGTAGCCGTCGGCAACATAGACATCGCCATTGGGCGCAATGGCCGTTTCGGTGGGGATATATTTATCGGCCGACTCGTACTTCCCGCTGTCTTTGGGCCAGGGGATTTCCAATACGACCTTTCCATCCAGAGTTGTTTTGAAGACGGCATGCCGGCTATTGTCGGCAATCCAAAGAAATTCCTCTCCATTTTCATTGCTCAAGGTGAGTCCATGGGCACCGGGATATTCGTGGCCCCAGGCCCCCAGGCACTTTCCGGAACGGCTATAGATAATGATGTTGTTCTTGGTTT
>VFQS010001058.1_pt1 | contig 26716 bp, 25 predicted proteins | sample 3512361 | NCBI WGS metagenome assembly VFQS01 (sample SAMN10412375, study PRJNA504923) | tailings metagenome | isolation source: Relicate 1 Philex TSF3 active mining | place: Philippines
AAAAAAATATATGATGTACGTTGTTCCAACGTACATTTAGTAATACACAGCTATAACCATAATGAATATATAATGTATATAAGCAGTGTTGCAACGTAACTCTATTACACAGCATTTAAGTCTACCGTAGCGTTATTTTTACTAGTGCGTAATGTTGAAGTTACTAGTATAAGTACGTATGAATGATTACTTAGAGCAGTGTGGGCATTTGGTGCGAGATGATGTGTAATACCTTACATGGCAAGGTCTACACATCGTCCATACACACTCGCCACATGGTATAATATCACACACATCTACCATATCCATACATAATCTACACTCCTTTACCTCTACAACCTCATCATCATCACCATAGTATTGATGTGCATCGCAAGAAGTTCTACTATGGCGACGTCTTTTTGTGTTCCAGATGTTGTTTTTGACCTTCATATGTTCAGGTAATCTCTTACGTCCACGGCATGGAGGTGGTCCATCACGTAAACGGAGTGTAGGTTGAACTTCAACTTCAAGTTCGTCATCATCACTTGCAATTACAGGTGCAGGTGCAGTTTCATAAGGAAATTCCTCAGAACTTTCTTCAATTGGACTAGTAGGTGTGGGTACAGTACTAGTACTTTCAGTCATTTTTAGCCCCCGTGGCAATCGATAGAACTGTTGAACCCCACCGGCAGTGACTTTTGTATAGGATTTCGATAGTTTAACTTCACCTACGCCAGGGATAAAAACATACACATCATTGGACGCCATAGTTTGTCTCTGTTGAAAAGTAGAAAATAATGATTTTTGACCCTAAATTTATGACTGTACAAGATACGTTTTGGCATCTTTTTCGTATCTTAAAGAGACTTTTTTGTGCATCTTTTTCGTATCTTAAAGAGACTTTTGGTATCTTAAAGAGTCATTTTGTGCATCTTTTTCGTATCTTAAAGAGACTTTTCGTATCTTAAAGAGTCATTTTGTGCATCTTTTACGTATCTTAAAGAGACTTTTTTGTGCATCTTTTTCATATCTTTAGCAGACATATTACTGACGTACTTAATGACGTACTTGAACTTCAAGTAATGACGTACTTGAACTTGAAGTTACTAGTACCCTTGTTTTGATGTATTTTTTGTACTTTAGGGTCTCTAAAAAATCATTAATTTTATTGGATGTCTTCAGAAGGTATGTGTTATACTACATTGGAATGTAAAGAATGTAAAAATAAAGTAAAAAGGTTTTATGCAGTATATGATCCTAAATATAATGCACGAGTGTACATATGTGAAATATGTGTGAATGAAATGGATTTTTCAGAATGGTGGTCAATAGCTACTCATCATTTAAATAAATATACCACAGAGTTAATATGTTTATCTTAAATAATTATATTCAATTGATATATAATAATTATTTCTATAGATCTATCTATTGCTTCCAAGACTTTTTTAAATTGTAATCTACTATAATACGTTTTTAATTGTATTAATAAATCATATATTTTTTTAATGTTCATTTCTCTTAGTTGTATAAGTAAATTTTTAACTTTTTTGTCAATTTTTGCCAACATTAGGTAATCAAGCCATATGTTTAATAATTTTCTTTGTGTAGTCTTTTTTAGGTCATTCATTTATATTAAAATGATTATTTTCATGGTGCATGAAAGTATTTTACTGTATTTGTAAATAATTGAAAATACAGTAGTAGTACTTTCATTTTATTTCATTTTTAGGGTTCGATTCTTATGGAGTCTGATAAACGTGTTAAATGTTTATACTTGTTTGATAAATCAAGATTGGGGCTCAGATATTCTCATACTTCAAGAGGTATTGATTTTCAATTAGATTTAAGAAAAATGGGTGTTTATGATCGAATTCATTTAAAAATGAAAGAGAACTTTAATTGTGGTACATTGTATTTTATGAATAAGCATAAAATTATTCTTCCTTTGAAAATAGATTTTTATAATGATTATTCCAAGACAGGTGGGGAAATGGCACGTCAATATTTCCAACGAATTATATGGTGTTATTGGCCGATTATTGAAGAATGGGTGAATGTTATTTACCCACGTGTTTTTGGCAATAAATCATTTCCAAGTTCTATCAATCAAGAGTACTCCACAGTTCCATATACATTTCAAAGGTTTATAAGAGAAGTATATCGAACTATGTATTATTGTAAATTCTCAGAAATTGAAAAAATGCACTGGGGTGTCATATTTGATACAATTCACCCAGGAATACGCTGTATGTATGGACATCCTTTAGATTATATCTGTGATATATTTACACTTCATATAGAAAAAATTTGCAACAAAGAATATTTTCTTTCTATGGATAGTATAAAAAAACGTTCATTATTTATTTTTTATTATCGTTGTTGGAAGGAATCAAATGAAGTTATATTAGATTATAATCAAACGCAAGTTTATAATTGTATTGATTTAGTAAGGATTATATTAGATTACTTAGCTTAGTTCCATGTCAGTAGATTAGATGAAAGATAACTCATAATAACCTCAATTAAATCACTACATAAGTATACTTTTGTTTGATTTTCAGGGAGAGATATAACGGTTTGAGATTTCCATTGCTTGTAATAATACATAAACACAAAGCGTAATTTAAATGCATTTGTTTGGTAATAAAATGGGAAGGTATGAGGAGCAACTACATTATAATCATAAAGTAATTGACAGATAGGGTGATCAAATCTATGTGGAAAGCAATAACTATCAATACGTGCAGACCATTTACAAAGTTTTGTAAAATGAAACCCATCAATTTCAAAATGTTTTTGTTGAGCATCCAGATTTAGATCAAACCGTTGGAGGTATTGAAAATACATAAATCTCAAGTAGGTCTTAAAGTAATAGGAATGATTGTCATCATATGTATTTTCTAAATTGATCATGTTTGCTTTGATAAATTTAGGTAATATTTCTGCTACCCATAAATGAAAAATCGGCCAATACCCCCAAATAAATCTTTGAAAACTATAGGAGTATCCTTTGGGTGTACTAGTATTGTGCAATCGAAATAACTCCAAGGTTGCATCATTAAAGTTTTTATTCATGGCATGAATAATATATTCTTGAGACTTAATACCTACAAAACCATACATGAGTTCATAGGCTGCAGATTCTGTTATTTTTGTTGATGAATACCATAGGTTAGGATTTAAGATGGTACTATTAGATTCAGTTAGAATTCTTGCTTTTTTTGCAGGGTTAATCATTGAAAAAATGAGGAAATAATGATTAAAATAATGACCCTAAAAGATACGTTTTGGCATCTTTTTCATATCTTGAAGAGACATTTTGTGCATCTTTTTACCCTCAAAATTCTACAAACTTACAATATTTTCAGTGAAAAGATGGTTCAAGATATGATTATTTTGCAGAACAAAAAAGTCATTATTTTTTCTTTTTGAGATGAATATTGCAGATACCGTGAGAATGTGTGTGTACAATAGCCCGGAATGTGATGAAGAAAAACGATATTATTGTAGTCACTGTTTTCAAGTGATGTGTAATTCCCATACAAATTTTATTTGTTATGAATGTAACAAACGATATTGTATGTTGTGTACAGGAACATTTGTGAATCGTGTCGATTTATATTATCATCGCAAACTCTATGTTTTTTGTGAGCATTGTAATGATTTAATTTTGAAAAGACATATGCGTAAATTGTTTGCAGATAAAAAGAAAGCAGAAGAAGATAATTAATAAAGTGTTTATATATTTTCATAAAAATGAATATAATTAGTAAACTACACGGTTATGGAAGTATGTATTATGAAGGTAATTTTTATTTATCTGAAGAAATGAAAGGGATATTAAATCAATATTCTGACACATCTATTTTGGGGTATAATGAATTGTATACTATATTAATTTGTTTTTGTAAAGCACGTTATGATATACAAGTCATGGATGATAAAATAGATGAATTGCATCAAGTATGTGTAGATTTATTAAGCGAGGCAATTTTATTATTACATCAATTAATTTATACTTAACTACGTTTTGTCCAATATTCACTCTTTTGTTTACATTCTTCATTATAACAAACAAAGTATTCAAATTCTATAGATTGAGTTTCACTAGTATCGTGTGCCCTTTTTTTAAGGATTGGACCAATATCTCTTTTAATTTTAATAAATGATCCAAATCCATCAAAATCTTCAATGCAAGGTAGACATACCACAGTATCACAAAAAAGACATTTACGTGAACAACGTAGGCAACAATCGCTACTACAATTTGAACAAATCTGTCGAAGACAACATTTGTTACATGATTCACACATAGGTAAAAGATTAGTCGAGGTCATCAAAAAAAGTGAATAGGAAATTATTTTCATTATAAAGGTGAAAATATTTTCATCTAACTAGTACATTATTCAGTTTGTGGGGGAGTAGTTGGTTCATCAAGTTGTGTAGCTTCTTCCTCCATTTCAGCACGAGCTCTTTTACCACGAACACTTGAGCGTGCAATAGCATCCAATGATTTATCTGGAAAATTACTAAGAGACAATGTAACCCCATAATAAGATGGGTTAAAGTAACCACATCCAATAGAAAGTTTATGGCATTTTTCAGCTTTATCAAAGGTGTAAAAGTATAATTCAGGATTTGTCTTTTTCCATGGCCATTTAAGTTGTGTAGTATTTGTAAGTAATTTCTCTTGAGAGGAAACAACATCTCCCAATTCATTAGCACGTTTAATGAGTGCAGACCAATATCCAAAAGTAATATTCATATCACTCTTATATTTTGCTGATTCCATAGAATTGCTTTCCCAAACTGGTGTCAAGGTATCACTGTATTCAGATGGTGATCCCAAATGGATAGAATCAGAAATTTCAGAAGGTAATACCCAAGATACCTTTAAGGAAGCATCACTGTTGGTATCTTTTAATTCACAATGATACATACTAGTACCACTTTTTTCTTCGGTTTTGAATTGTTTGCAAATAGGCACCAACACACCTTTTTCAATCAACTCATTTAAATATGCAGGATCACGGACAGTAATGTATTTTGCTCCAATATGTACTTTGCTTGTCATCTCTAAAAGTTTCAAAATAATGAAAAATAATGAAATTAAATGAATGTACAATGTGAATACAAATACAAAAATGTGTGGTTATAAAGGTATTTACAAGTACAAACTGTATTTTCAATTGTTCTCGAAAATATTTTCGAATCATTTATTTTTTGAGTGAGATGGATATTGTTAGTAATGAATCAAAAGAGGAAGTTTCTGTTCTTCCAAGTCCAAACCAGGATATTACAAAATCACAATTTGAACGTGATGTTGATAATGCTCTTACTGAAGAAATGTATACAAAACAACAAGCGAAAGCAATATTATTAGCTATGGGGGAAATGTTTTTTCAAAACATGAATAAATATGATGAAATGCTTACAAAAATTGGCCTTGGTTCCTCTTTTGATTTAATTATGTTTGATTTTGCAAAATCGGAATCACGTTTGCGTATCAAAAATGCAACAAAAGAAAATACTCTCCATTTAATATTTCAATTAGTGAAAAAAGAGGAATTAATGGAAAATCATCGTACTTTTCCTGCTATGGTACTTGCAGAGCAACGTAAGGAAGTAATTCTGGATGCATATAATAAAGTACATACATTGAATGAAACAGATGATTATATTCTTTGGAGTGCAAAAAAATCAGAAGAGTACGATACACGTCCTATTTTAAGTTTTACAGAGTTTCATCGTTATGCATTATCCAATATTAAGGAAAATAAAACTATGTCTCTAGAGAAATTATATGGTATATTTGAAGAACGAAGAGGAGGATATTACTTTCTTTCTACTGATCGTGAATATATCAATGATAACGAGAAATTAATAGTCTTATATATTACACCATCTACGATTATTGTATATGAAATTCCAAACTATGATTGGTCCAAAGAAACACCACCATTTCAATCTTTATGGATAAATGAAAGTGGAAAAGTAGTGATTCAAGAAATGGAAGAAGTTGCAATTTATGAGCTTCCTCCATATCAAATTGTTCCAAAAGCAAAAGAAGAGAGTAAACAACCATCATTTGCTACACAAGGTTTAGATACTTATGATATGGACGAATGTGAGGCGTGTGGTGCGTAATAAAAAACTTTCAGTTTTTGATTGAATTTTCATGCAAAAATGTGAGGCTAGGAAAGCGTGTACAAATATATTTGAATGGTTGCAAATATTTTTATGTATTCATTTTTTCACCTTTTGTACACGGACGTATGAACTTTGTGCCACCTTTAAATGCTAATTTAGCAATACATAACCGCCGACAAAATCCAAGATTGTTTACCGTTGGAGATTCGTTGAGAAATAATTTATTAAGACACACAGCTATTCGCAACCATTATGCAACCGATAATAATCAATTAGCAAGAGGTGGTTCTGCATCTACAAATACCAATTGGATTACTAGTAATGTATTTTATGGTGCCACTTATAATGTAGGGCGAGAAATTGATCGTACTTTATCCAATCGTTTTACAGATGTTTTTACACAAGATAATGCCATTTTTGCTGGAGGATGTGCAGAATTTTTTCAATTTTTAGAAAGAGAAATTCAATCTATGCTTGTGGATACTTCTCATGGATTATTAATGGGTGGAGGAATAGACAGAGAAGCATTTGATTATTGTCAATCATTGATCTCTAAAAACCATGTAGAGTTCAATGCTTCTCTACGTCAATTATTTTATCATTATTATGCAGGGAATCATGGTAGAAATTTAAATGCATCAAGATGGAGTGTAGATATGACGAGAATATTAGATACTGTCATTACCAAATTACGTGATGGATTTTTTACTCAAGAACAAAATTCCAGATTTTTAGAATTAATTCCCAGATTACAAATGGCCAATCGTGCACGTGGTAATAATCGATGGGTATGGGAATTAGAACATGGAAATGATGCACTCTTATTGTTGTTTACTTTATTTATGATTCGCTTACCCTCTGTGAATTTAAATCAACCCAATGTATTAAAATCGCATCATGCTCATTTTCCTATTTTATATGAAAATGAAATGACCTCGGAAGTATTATCTATTGGTATTAATGATGCAAACTTGCAAAGTATCTTTTATTTTATTCCTGAATATAATCGTGTATTTGGTTTGTGGCCAAAAGAGGTGCGATTACGTGATACAAGTGGTGCACCTTCCCGTAATTTTGAGTTAAACCATAAAATGAATTTACTAAGAAATATGGTCATTCGGGTTTCATTACCATTACGAATACGTGAAAATGGTGGATCTATTGCCTTTGAATATTTATTTCACAATCGTTACAATAATCTTTTAAGAACATTAAGAGAAATGAATCCCTTTCAATTATCATCTCGTGAAAATAAAAAATCCCGTTTTTATGTTTCTTTATCTATTTATGCAAATCAAAATGATGTTGTATTACATGTACCTTGGGTATTGGAAGGTTCTTTAAACAACAACATTAGTTGTGATGTCTCTGAATTTTGTGATGAATGGGATCGAATTATAGGCAATTCCAATAGTGGTCAATCCTTAGGTGCAAGAACCATTGATACAGATGAATTTTATTTCCATTTTGCATTTATTCGTGATCCCACTCTTCCATTGGCAGCAGCATTACCAGTTGCACAAGCTGAAGAAGTAGATGCACCAGCACCACGAAATGTGAGAAGAAGACGTGAACGTGGATTACCACCAACAAGAAGATCAGCACGTGTAAGAGGAATGCAAAACATGCTTGTGGGTGCACCTTATGCTGCAACAGAAAAGCAAAAACATTTCTTACTTGGTTCTTTAGTAAATCGATTTACAAAGAGTCCTGCCTTATTCCAAACACCTGAAACAAGAATGAATTCCTGTTTAATGATGTCTTTAATTCGTTGCCAATTATATTTGTATGAATTTGATCAGAAAAAATGTACTAAAATTACTACCACTGGTACCCAATATGAAAAATTAATGTGTGAAAATATGTATGTGGAATGTATTACAAATTTTGACAATTTTGGAGACCAGATTTATCAATGTCCATTATTGGTCAAAAAACAGGACAAATGGTATGTCAAGTTATTTGAACCATCCAAGTGGAAAAAGATGGAAAATGATCCTATTAATCCATATTTGGCTGGATGTAAAACAAAATTAGAAGCTGAATTATGGGAAATGGCAGCTGAAGAAATCTGGTTTCAATTACAAGTTGCTTATCAAACAGATATTGATTATACTGATTTTTCTACTTATTGTCAACATTTTAGTAATTTCTTTCAAGTTGCTATTGCAGTATATGATGTAGAAATACGTGGTCATCGAGTGCATATGTTTACTCCATTCTCCAAGACACCGACACAAATGTTGGATGATCCAGGATATTTTGCCATGATTAATATAGTATATGATCAAGGACATATTCATCCAATTACCAATCTTGCTGCCTTTTTAAAAAATGAAGCAAGAAAAGATGAATTGAGATTACATAATTATTGTCCTGTGTGTGATCAGAAACAATGTAAAGATTTAAGAGGAGCAAAAGAAAAAGCATTTCAACATATTACCAATTGTTTTAAAACTGTAACTTGGGAAACTCATTATAATAAAAGCTTGGAAAAACAAAGTGAAACACAAAATGCCTTGGTAAAATTACAATTTCGTAAAAATAAAGTTACCCATAAAGATGAACCTTATTATCAATGTTGCCAATGTTATCAAGATGTGCATCAACACAATTATCATGAACATGTCTGTTATATTCAAAAAAAGAAATGTGATTTATTACCAGAGGATAAATTTTATGTTTTTGATGTGGAAGCTGCACAATTTGTAACAGAACAAGGGTTATATAAACATGAAGTGAATTGTGTATATCTAACAAAAGTCTATCGAGCTGAAGGAGATAATACAGGCAAATACTTTCCTACAGAAGTAGAATTTGTGGAAGAATTACTGACCAATGATGAATTTAAAGATAGCATCATTTTTGCTCACAATGGTGGAAGTTATGATGTTCATTTTATTTTGCGTATATTAGAAAGATTGGAAATACAACACACCTTTATTCCATCTCCTACTAGTAAACATAAATTCTTGCAAATACATATGGTGGAAAGAAATATTACCTTTAAAGATTTTATGAGATTTATGCCTGGTTCCTTAAAGAATATTGCCATTTCCTTTGAAATACCAGTTGGTAAAGGAGAATTTCCACATCGATTCAACAATGGTACCCATGATGAATATGAGGGTCCTATTCCTCCATTAAACACAGAAGAAGATTGGTGGGGGTTAAAATTTGCAAAATCAGAGTCAGATAAAAATCATTTTATTGAATGGTATCAGGAACAACTTGGAGTATATTGTCATTGCAATGTAGATGAATGTACATGCACGTTGCAAAAATGGAACTTCCAAAATGAAATCAAAAAGTATTGTTTATTGGATGTGATTGTGTTGGCGGAAATTATCAAGAGATTTCGCAATCAATGTTTAGCCTTTGAACCTGGTGAAGATGGATCTAGCTTCTTAAAATGGAAAATACCTTTATTGGACCCTTTACGATTTATGACATTACCCCAAATTACAATGCAAACCTTTATTCATGGTTTTGAGTCATTCCAATATGATCAATACAACTTTCAAGGGATAGTATCATTACCTACAAGAAATAGAGGAGGTTTAACAGATCTAGGTGCCTTTTGGGTTTATTTAGAAATATTAAATCGTGGATGGAGTTTAAATGATACAGTTTACTTTGGTAATTCGATTCGTGAATATTATGATTTTCATGGAAAAATTAGTGTGGATGGATTTCATATTCCTACCAAGACAATTTTTTTATTTTTAAAGTGTTCCTATTATGGTTGTCCTAATTGTTATATGGAGCATCACGAGTTTAATTTAATCTTACCTGAAAGAGGACTTTATGCCTCGGATGTGAAAAAACACCATGATGAATTATTAAAACATTTACATCAAGTATACCAAAATGTTGTAACTTGCTGGGAATGTGAATTTCATCCATATTTATCTCCTCATTTTTCTCCCTTTGTGGAGAAATGTTTTTCTACTCCATTACTCCCTACCGATTGTTTCAAAGGTGGTCGAACAGAAGTTTTTAAACCTTATGCCAATGCTGTCAAGAAAGGAATGAAAATTAAATATTATGATGTTACTAGTTTATACCCGTCTGTGTACGCCTATCATCGACTTCCTCTTGGTATACCGACTCATCTGTTAGGTCACTATATTGATCCATCCCGTTTTCATCCCACTGCATCCAATCGTTATTTTGGTTATGCAAGAGTAAGAGTTGTACCTGCAAGATCGGACTTATTGGGATTACTTCCTGTTCGAGATATAGAGACAGGTCGTTTATATTTTCCTGTTTGTCCATTGGAGGGATGTTGGGGTACAGAAGAGATTTATCTGGCTATGCAAAATGGTTATCGTGTAGAAGAAGTTTATGAATTATACCATTGGGAAGAGGATCAATCGTCTTGTGAGCATTTGAAGGATTATGTCGCGTTCTTCTTCCGTATGAAAATGGAGGCCGAGGGATGGAAAAAAATGGGTGCAAGTAGTGAGAATCCATCGGAAGCTGAACAGTTGGAAATTAATGAAAAAGTATATAATGACTCACAAAGGTTGTGCAAAATACGTCCACACTGCGTTAAAAAAGATCCTGTGAAACGAGCATTAGCAAAATTATATTTAAATAGTCTCTGGGGTAAATGGGCACAAAAACCAGCAAAATCATGTCATGACACAATTTATGGTGTGCAACAATTTTTAGAGTTATGGAATGATACTCACATTGATCAAAAAAGTTGTGTTTTTCGCGAAATTTCCCCAATGGTCTTTAAGGTCAATTATAATATCAAGAAAGAGTTTATTCATAGTGTTGCTCATGGGAATTTATTTATTGCAGGGTATGTGACCATTCATGCTAGATGTGTATTGCATCGTCAAATGTTGAAGATTGGTCCTGAATATATTATATATTGTGATACAGATTCCATCATAGCCTTTATTCGAGAGGAACTTCTAGCGTTTTTAACAGGATTAGGGTTAGGAAAATGGGCAGATGAGTACCCTAACAATCTGATTGAATCTGTATTTGCATTGGCTCCAAAATTATATTCCATCATGATGCAAAAATCCAATGCAACTGTGGAACAAATCAAAGCCAAAGGAGTTCAATTATCGTTAACCAATCAATCACTATTAACCTTTGAGAAGATTAAACCCTTATTGGAAGATTTAGTATCAACCACCTCTCAAAAGAAAACCATTCGAGTTGATAATTTTAGTATCTTCTCGAACTCTACCAATAATTTAAGACCCTATGGAGAAGTTTATTCTCGTGAAAATCATAAAGATGTTCGTGGAATTATTACCAAAAGAAAAGTACAAAATTTGGAAAATATCAATTGGGAGGAGATATCGGAAATTGTTACTTATCCTATAGGATATGTAGCTAACTAAGTAGTTTGCTTTACTTGATAAAAATAACCATTCCACCTCTTTCGTAGATCCATTTACCGTCACCTTCTAATACAGCAATCATACGAGTTGAAAATAATCTGCAGAGATGAGCACGTTCAAACTTTAAGAAAAGATTATTGTTCACCACAGGCATACCCGTACGCATACGATTGCGTAATCCCATGAATGTTTCCAGATTAAAAGTAATATGAAAGGTTCCAACATATGGTACAGTAATAGGTAAGGGTTGAACTCGTCCTCTTGCTCCACGAAGCACACTATTTAGGGATATTTCAGCTCCAGCAAAGTATGGATTGGAGGTGATGGTTTGATCGTCTAAACAACGAATAGGAATGTGACATGCCCAAAAACCATCTTGTAAAGTATTCACAGTCATGTCATTGGTAGAACTATAGCTTGGTTGAATAGTTGGAGCTAATCCTGCATAATCCATATCATTAAATACACCATCACCCCATCGATTATAGGTCAAGAAACGAGAAATTCGACTCATAGGAGTACGTGGTAATAATTCACTAGACAATTGGAGTTGAATATCAAATGGGACTCGTTCAGATAAATTGATTTCATTGTAATAAGAGACAGATTTACCTCCAAGATCATTGTATGCTGATGAACCTTGTGGCACATCAGCAACACTCTCTGAAATATAATCAAATGCAGTAAATGGGTTAACAAAACTCCCAAAACGATAACCATAAGCTTGATCTCCCTGAATAGTTTCGGTAGGCTGGAAAATAAAAGAAATACTATTGCAAAAAGCCATGGCAGCATTGACAAGAACTTTTTGAGAAGTAGATTCTGGAAGAGTTGTTTCAATTTCTGTCCATGCAGTAGCTTCACTGACTAACCCACCAGATAAAGCATTGGAAATGATGGATAAACCAGCAGTACGTGGAAGAACAATTTGTTGGGTGACGAGTTGAATATTTTTCACAACATAAGTTAATCTTTCATCAATTTTGGATGTAATAATATCTGGCACTTGGAGAGGATACAAGGAGGTATGAGTTCGACGGACCTGCATTTTCGCTCTTGGGTAATGTGTACCAAAGCAGAGTTCATCCTCACTGACAAAATCTGCAGTGGATAATACACGAGCTAAAGTTTTATCTGATGGATTTTTGCAAGGGAGATATTGAGGAGTAGGAGCACAAAAAGGATCCCAATTCAAAGATTTATATTTCCAATCAAAATAGGGATTTGCACGAAAAATAGAAGATGTAGCGGCAGCAGCATCATATTGTGTAGCAATAGCAGCTGTATCTCCATTAGTATTATTTGGTAGTGCACTATTATGAAAGTAATTTCTTAAGTTGGAAGGATGAATATATTGTTGCATTTCGACAATAGTTCCAGGTTTGATACCACTTAAATTAGGGTTACCAGGTATAACATTTGGTTTTGGGTCATCTGTAAGGGAAGTAGCACTACCTGGAGCTATTGGATAAAGAGGAAAACCGTACTCTTGATTTTGTTCAATTTCATAGAATAATTTTCTCCATAAACTATGAGGTAGTGAAGTATAATTCATAAGATGTCTTATATCATCACCATCCCAACCAGATACAGGAGTATTTTCCATAAAAAAAACAGTCAATCTCTTGAACAAACCATCCGTATAAATATCTCCTGCAGGTGTATTTCCTACATTGGTTACTACAGCAAAAGGATGTGCAATTGGAAATTCACTATCATCAGCTTGAGCATGGGATCCATAATTAATATTGGTTAATGTTGTACCTGACGGGACAAGACCTGACGATTCATCTTTCATATCAAATAATTTATTCACAGCATGCATCCCCTTCATTTTCATCTGTGGAACTGGGTATTTTCCCAAAGCAATAGCATCAATCATACAATGCCCTGGGACATAATCACTCACCATAATAGGATGAATGCCTGACAAAATAAAACGTGGTCGAGTCACTCTAATCATATTGCTAACAGGTTGACCATCACTACTCATGATTCCTAAATTAGGATACCAATCACGAGAAGTACCAGGAACACGACGACATGGGTCCATAACAGTCTGAAATAATACATTTGCTTCTTGAAATCGTAGACGAATACGCATTTTTTGTTGTGGGACTAATAATTCTGGAAACCATACTTTTGCTAATTCCCCAATCAAGGATGAATACAACTTGAGTGAGAACGTGAAAAAAGTACTAAAGTATCCACCAGTATTATCAAAGGTAGGTTTCGTATGAACGGAGTTACCCCAAATAGCCGAGCTTCCATTGTCAGCAGCAGACACATCTACAGGAATAGCACATGGAACATTTTGACAATTTGCATAATAATCCACAACATTATGAGCAGAAATTAAATTCCAATCTTCTTTTAATCCCTTTTGTAGTTTCTCATAGTCACATGGTTGTCCAACAGGCCACATTCCTGGTGAAAAACTATCTGTTGCTTGACCTGGTGTTAAATTGAACATAAAAGAAGTTGTTGACGTAAACCCTTGCATTCTGGAATATTTACTCAGTAAGGTACCACCAGCTGGAAAATTACCAAAATAAGCATTTTCTTTTGTCATGGTTACATCAGGACCAAGAGAAGTTCCAGTTTCAGCAACAGAGTAATAGTTATCGACAGCAAAAGTTTCAAATTTGGTATTCCCATTATTGACATTGGTAGTGTTATAATATCCTTCTTGGGGACTACGCATAGCTTTTTTAGTAACATGACAATTTAAATAATGACTCATTTGATCTTCGTAAAATGAACTGGATGAAAGATTACTTGTTTTAAAATATCCATTAGCAGCTGCAGAGTAGACACCACTTACAGGATTTACCTCATCTCCAGATTTCCACCAACTACCATCTCCACTTGTAGTTGATTTTTCTAATTGTGATGTACTATTTCTACCCCAACTTTCATAGACCAAAGGATTTGATTGTAATAAATAACCTTGAGAAATGGTATCAGGATAAGTATCCGAAGTAGCAGTTGTTAAAGGAGCATATTTCACACCATGAGGTAATCCCATAGCTGTCACCATGCTAGGTTTCACAAAGTTGATGTGAAGTTTACCAACTCCACCACCTCCTAATTCATATGGATTTTCACGTATTAAATGGTAAGGTGTACGGTTTTCTCCTCGTTTAATCATATCCAATTCAATACATTCAGCATAATGACGATTCATTTCATGAAGAACCCCACCAATTTCAATGCCAAATTCTTGAATAAGGGCATGCCAACCACAACGAGGAAGATTAAAACCATCACAATAAAAATTTTTATTGCGAACCTCAATTGTACCCTCCAGGCGTACACAAGAAGGGTCACAAAATGCACCAGCAGAACCAGAATCGTAAGGGATATAACATATATTTCCAGGTTTATATTCATTTTGAGTAGTGGTATTATGGATGACTTCTCGACGATATCCAGGGATGGCTGGTCGTCGTTGTGACTCCAAATCCAATGCTGCAGGTACGGCAAAATTTTTGATATCAACGTCGTCTCCAGACATGAAATTATAATATAGAAACTGTTTGAATAAATAAGAAAGAAGATTTATTTATACAAAATGAAATCTTTGATAACTATTGGGATTTGGAGCACGAATTTGAGAATAACTAGGTGGTGCTCTTTTCGGAGGAGGTTCCATTTCCTCTTCGGATGACTCATAATATCTTACAATTGGTTTTTTGTGTTTCTTTCTTTTTTTATAAATAATTTCAGGTTCAGATTCAGAACTGGATTCACTCTCCTCTATGATTTGTACTTTTTTAGATTTCTTCTTTTTTGGGTGTACGATTTCCTCTTCTTTTTTTACTTTTTTCACACTTTTTTTCTTTATGATAGGTTGGGTTTCCCCATCACTTGATTCTTCTTGTTCCTCCTCTGTTTTTTCCTCCACCTCCTCTTCCTCAGATTGTTCTGCTTTTTGTTTTTTCATTTCTTTTTCTATATCTTGTTTAATTTTCTTTTTTAACATTTCTTCGCGAACTTTTTGTTTTATGGTTTTTTCAATTTGTTCTCTTTCAACTATTTCCTTACGTGTATTCATGTACTCTTTTCTTCCTTTTAAACATTTCTCCCATGCAGCTTGACGAGCAGGAGTCCATTCTCTTTTTGTCTTTGTGGGTTCCTTTTTTTCTTTCATTTCTTTGTTCGATTTGTTTCGAGAGTCGTTATTCACAACTGTTTCTTCTTTCTCATTTTTTTCATCGTCAGACGATTTTGATTCCATGTCCAATTCGACAATCGTAAAAGAATGGGAAGAAAATGTTTCTTGGGAAGTATTGAAAAAAATGTTACCACAAGGGGCCTATGATGCTCTTTTGTCAGTACCTTCTGAGTCTTTACAACAATGGGAAGACTATCAAGAACATGAACCTATCATTGACGAATATATGAATGCTAAACCTGCTGAATTGTTGTCCGAAGAGGAAATGAAAGAATTATACGATCAATTAGGACCTGAAATAGTTAAAGGTCATTATTCTATTGAACAATTACATCAGTTAGCAAAAAAGGAGCAATCTACAAAAAAAGTAAGAAGAAATGAGTAATAATAAGGCAACTGAAATGATTCGCTCACGTAAAATCTATCTTACGTCAGATGATGTTCCAGACTATGGTGATGTCTCTAATTTTACCTATACTTTACGCGATCCTGTCTATGCTCAAGATGGGTTCTCTTTAGTGTTTGGTGTTACTGAAATAGGTTTTAATGCAACAGCTACAAATATTTCAGGAAATCAAAAAAACAACTCTTTAAAATTTGTAGTGGAATATCTAGAACCAGATTATTTAGTTTCTTCTTATAATCCCTCAGCGAATCAATCCACAGCTTTCACTTTTATTACAAATCCGAATGCTGGAAATGTAATAGAGAAAGAATATATTATTTATTATCCAGATGGATTATATAATACTTTAGATACCCTTTTTGCTATGATGTCCAATACATTTAATTATTTTATACCATCTGGTATGTATAACTATGAAAATTATCAACCAACTGGTACTCCTCCAAATTATGAATACCCATTTGAGCTACCATTAATCATAAAATGGTTAGAATGTGATGGTGGTTTTATGCTTTTACCAGATTTTAGTCAATATGATTATTTTACATTGTTGAATATTGTGGGTGGGACTTTGGATGGTAATCCTATAACGGATGTATATGCCTCGCAATATAACAAAAGACCACTTTCCATAGAAATACATCCAGATGAGAATGCGCCCAAATTATTTAACATCTTATTTACAAATGACTCTGGTGCATCAAACTCTCAACCACCTAATCAACCATTATATTTAAATCAACCTGTGGCAACAAACAATCCTCCAGATTATATAAGATTTAATATTACTTTAAATAATTTTATAACAAATACTACAAGTCTTGTGATTGATCCATTTCAAGATTCCAGATATCAGGTATTTAGTTACCCTGATACCACTGTTGCTGCAAGTGTACAAAAACTAATACCTACAGGCAGATTTAATTATAACAATTATCCATTTCGATGTTATTTTAAACCTACTTTAAATCCTTTGTATATTGATGTAGTATCCAATATGGAGACAACAAATGTTACAACGGAAGGATATTTCTCAGGGTTATTGAAACGAGTTTTTGTTTTGGGTGGTCAAAATGGTGCTACTAGTTTTCATCAAAGATATGAGGAACCTGGATGGCATGTTATGTCTGGTAGTGGTGGTTCTATTTCTGCTATTACCATGGCCTTTACCAGTGAAGGTAGTAAATGGAATTTTTTCAATCAATCTTTTTATATGGAACTTACCGTTTTTGAAGTGGAAGATGATTTAGCAGATGGACAAATTGACGATAATCAACATTTTAATATCGCTCCTGATGATCCACTTACTAGTGAATTTTCAAACTATACCCGAACAATCGTTCCACAAATCAAACAATCCTTAGGAAGGCAAAAGGCTTATATTGAACGCCCAACCCATAAAAGATTGCGTGGTTTATAAGGATGAAAATACAAAATAGTTATGTGAAAATATTTTTTCATTAATTATGATTCCTCAATATGAATGTATTCATTTTTTAACGAACACACAATTTATACGAAATATATCGATTGACCAACTATTAAAAAATAACAACTCTTCCATTGATTTATCAAAATATATATGTTATAGTGTAGGTATTGTAGATAGTCATCGTATTGTAAACTGTCTTACTTTTCTAAAACAAACTCCACCCAATGGAGTATTATCGTTTGAAATCAAATGGTATATGCCAAAAAATATACATGAATATGACCATGATGAAAATATGGAGTATGATTCTGTTATATTTTGGGTCCATTCAGGAGTAGCATTAAGAAAAAAATTTTTTTATTCGGAAGATCGAATGAGTTTCTTGAGATCCACATTTTTGTATGATCCTGTTACGAACTCGTTGTACCGTTTATCATGTATATGGTCTTGGATATCTCTTCCTCAAGTAAAACCATTGGGATCTCTCATCTATAATCAACCGGGTCAATTCTATGTATATCGTAAAAAACATAATTCCAAAGGTGAGAATAAATCAGACCGCAAATTTCTAGATTTCAAGAAAGCATGTAAAAGACTGTTAAAATCGCATAATCACTCCAATTACCTAAACGAAAAATTTCCCAAATTTTATACCGAAATTGTAAAAATTGTAGAGACTCATGGATGCTCCACAAACTACAAATATAGCTGATATTACTGCTCCATTTTCAGATAGGAGTTTGGAGGATAATATAAATAGAATCTATGATTTACCACGATGGCAAGAATTCAATCGGGCCTTAGTATCATCAGATATCGATGTTGCAACTACTATCACCAGTGAAGCTGCAATGTTTAAAGCTGATGATTATAAAGAATCCTATCGTCGATGGCATCCATATGTCCAATATCCTTTTGACAAAACAGCATTGATTGAAAATCAACAATTCCATGTATCTTATTATGATGGATCTGAGGAAAATCCCATCAATAATGTAACAGAGAATTTAATTGGTACTCCTTTAGGTGCAAGTCCATTTGATGACCCACGTCATATATATGTGGATACATTATTGAAACATAGAGAATATGCTGGAAACAATGATCCATTGGATACAGATTACTTGAAGCAATTGTATATGTTAAATACAGACAAGGGGACTAACTACTATAAGATACAAGTGGAAAAACAAAATGAAGCAATAAATAATTATGCTCGAGCTAAAACTATCCGACAAAGTAAACCTATAGATACTATTCACTTTACAGCTCGTGTTGCACGTGGTATTACAGAACATGATTTACCAAAAGATCGTACTCCTATGAAATTATTTAGTGCAGTTGCTGAAAATAATTATCGCAAAAAAAGATTTGAAAAATATATAGCAAGGAACAAAAAAGCCTCCAAGATTAACTATGAACTCCGTGCCGGAATTTATCGAGATGCTGATGATGGGCGACCTGACGAAGAAACAAGAGCAAGCACAAATCAATCAAGACCAAGATCCGTCATCAGTAGTGGGGAAACCTATGAATCCAATCTTGCAAATAGTTATTCGTTAAGAACTGGAACAAATACAGAAAGAGAAAATGATATTGCCATTGTAAATGAGTTGGGAACCATAATGGAAAACTGGGATGCATCCACTATAAGTTCTCATACTTTAGCTGGCGGATTCAATCGTGATGATTATGAACAACAATATGAGGCTATGGATGACCCATTGGCACACTCGTGGCATTTTGAAGAAACTAAGAGCCAACTCGGAAATCCTGCATCTATTCCATTGGAGATTGTAAACCAAAAAATTGCTGATTTTACTGTACCTACATCCCGATCATCACAGTCAATAAAATCAGCGAGATCACATGATATAGTAGGACCATTCGGGAATTCGTTTCATTTCAATCGTATGGGAAAATGGACATACAATGATCCTTCCATAATGAATATATCACCCCCTCCGAGTTCTATTGCCGGTGATGGTTCAATAAGATCCATCAAAAGTACTCATTCTCATCATAGTAATAGAACTCCTAACTCATCTAGACCAACTGTTCAAGATCAAATTCTATCTCCTAACCAGGAGCGATTAAATATTGGTATATTACCGGTTAAAGATAGATCCAATCCTGGTTCTATCCATTATGAGCAAAAGGATGATACCAGTGTAAATTCCCGTCATACTGAAAAGATGACACGAACAGATACTAGTGTAAATTCCCGTCATACTGAAAAGATGACACGAACAGATACTAGTGTAAATTCCCGTCATACTGAAAAGATGACACGAACAGATACTAGTGTAAATTCCCGTCATACTGAAAAGATGACACCAACAGATACTAGTGTAAATACTACTCCAAGTACAAATGTAAGGAGGACCCGTGAACGAAATGCTATAATGAACGAATATCTGGAGATATTTAGAAAAAATGGTATTACTCTTAATGAAAACATAATGGATATTGCAATGAATTATGCTACAAGAACACAATTACAAAATGAAAAATATAAAACAATCCAGGTTACTCCCACTCATACTATAGTTAAAGAGTTTACTCCTCCAAAAGTTTCTGAAATGGCATCCATATCATATTCACTACCATCTAACCTACAACTTCCTAAGGAAATAAATACTTCTTCTGCTGCACAGCCTAAAGGTATAAAAAAGAATACTAAAAAAAGTAGTAAAAAAAAGGAAATAAAAGGATATGAAGTTAGTACAGCTTTTACAGCCGTAACATAATATATGGAAATTCATAATGAGATAATAAAAATAAATTAAGAGAAAAACAATTCAATGTTTATTTTTCCCTGATGAGTAGTGCACCCCCCGAAAAAAACCCACACTATCAAAGTGTCATCTTCCCTGATGGTTCGGTACTAAAATCAGCAAAAACTGTAGATGATTTTCATATCCGTAAAAAATTGCGTGTAGATAAGGAAAGTACTTTTAATGATGATGTCACTATCAAAGGAAGTTTAATTATTCAACCCAACTATTATGTAGATGGTGGAACTTATTTTGAAATTGATCATGAAGGAAATGTATCAGGAGTGAATAATATTACTATAGAAAATAATGCAACTATTGGTGGAGATTTAATAGTGAATAACAATACAACCATCGGTGGGAATTTAACATTGGAAGGAAATGAAGTTATTGAAGGGAATTTAACCATAAATGGAGATACCAACTTTAATGGGGATACCTATTTTCATGGGGATACCAATTTTGATGGAACTATACATGTCTCTTCTGCAACAATCGATAATATGATTGTCAATAATGATCTTGAAGTAGGTGGTGATGTATATTGCAACTATCTACGAAGCAATACTTCAGTTCGTGCTGAAGGAGGATTATTATATGGGGCAACAGGAGTAACTACATTGGGTAATGTAACAATGAATGGTACAAGTGCAACAACTAATCGTATTGTACAAGGTATTATTTCTGCAGACACAACAACAAATAATACAAATACTTTAAAAGGGACAAGATTTGTACATACTTCAGGTGCAGGAACTGGTCAAATTAATCCTATTGTTCAATTAAATGATACCTCTTATGGTGCAGGAGTTCTTAATTTTCATACGAATCTAAGTGCAGGATCTTATAATAGTATGGTAACTGCAAATTCACGAGCATTGATGTCTGTGTTAACATCAACTGGAACAGACAATATGTTTTTTTCACAATATGGTGCATCTGGTAATCATGGTATACAATTAAGTCTTACTTCTAGTTTTCCTTCCTCATCCTCCAGTTATTTTACTAGAATACTTGCTGCTAGTAATTATTTGAAAGTAGAACCTACTGCTATAACCTCTTTTATTAATACTGGTGGAACAATTATTACACATAAATTAGACTCAACAGGTTTTTCTGTCAATTCTAATGGAAGTTATATTAAAATTGATAATACACCAGGGATTGCTATGCAATCGAACTTTTACAACCTTTATCAAGGATTAAATACTCCTCTTAGTATTACTAATACTAGAATAACCTTAGTAGCAGGAACTAACAATCTCTCAGCAATAAATCTTGATTTACAAAATCAATCATGTATACTTGGATCTAACACTGTGTATATGTCCATGTATAGTGATACTTCAACTTGTATTGTATATGCTCCAACTACACAATTTACATGTCCTACCAATTTTTATTTAGTAAGTTCATCAAATTCTATAACAGTTGATCCAACAGGAATTAATTTAGATGGTGTAAAAAGTATAACATTGACTGGAGGAAAAACTATTGATTCAGATTTTGGAACAACTATTCGTCAAGTAGCTGCAAGTGGTGCTGTAACAAATACAGTTTTAAAATCATTAGTAACAGGGGTTACTGTTGGAGCTGGAAGATATATTGTCACCTACTGTATATCCTTTCTTACCAATACTACTACTACCTTAGCAGGTGGAGATGGAAATATTAGTACATCCTCTACAGGGTATACATTAGATGGAGTATGTAGATTTGTTCCTAGAACTAGTATGCCTGCACTCACAGCTTTTGAGGTTCATGGTTCAAGAGTTTTAAGACCTACCTCTACAATGACTATTTATTTAGTTACAACCTTATATTTTTCAGGTGCTTCAACAATAGATATTGATACAATACATTCATTTATAGAAGTAACCAAAATATAATATTTATCATCATAACACTTAACACTTTTAAATACATTAATTAATCATGAGTGCACTAGTTGAACCATTATCAGTAACATATAGCACATCTATTGACCATATTTGCTATTATGTGCAATCCATGGATCTCTCAAAAAAAGAAATTGTATTCTTTGTTACCTACTTGGATGTCAATGATGTAATTATAACCATGCCAGAATTACCATCTATGGTAACTATTTCTGGTGAGGAATACAATTTATGGGGACAAGATGATGGATACATTATTCAATTATTATTCAAGAAATTAAACTTAACTCCAAGAACTCCTACGTAAATAAATAATTATTTATATATTCTCTAACTTTCCTCTTCTGATTCATCGTCCTCTTCATTTCCACTATCAATACTATCTAAATCGTCATCAGCAAATATAATAGTATCCCATCCTTTTCTAAATGTCATATGACGATTGTTACAATTTGTATCAATAAGTAAAAAATCATGACGATCTTTTGTAGCTTGAAAGTATAATTTCATAAATGCACCTTTGGAACAATAAGAACCAACTTCATTATATATATCATCAATAGTCTTTAAATCATAAGTATGAAAACATAAAAACTGCATAGTATTTCCTCTCAACGCTTTAGGAATACCACTTAAGAATGTTTGTACAGCAAATTCTATAGATAAACCATATCCTACACCACCTATATGACGATGACGTAATGTTAAATTTACTAATGGATTACTATGGGATACTGTATATAAAGGTGAATGAGAACAATCATCAATAAATAAGAGTGGGCATGGTCTTTTCATCTTTACTGGAGGATAAAACCATGGATGTGTATCATCATGCATAGTCTCTAACATTGTTTCAATACGTGTTTCAGGAGGGGCAACATAATATCGTAATGTATATTCTATTGCTGGAGAGGATACAGTCATTGTAGCTTTTAATCTCTTGTAATTATCATAAAAATTTCTTATGCTCGATTGCATAGACCGTAAAAACATAACAACCTCTTTTTCTAATTTTGATACATTCTTTTTTACTTTTTTATATTTCTCATAATATTCAGTATACTTAGTTGTCATTAATTCATACCAATGTGCATCTGCTTCTACTTTTTGTTCAATTTCAGATAAATTTGCAATATGATTTACACCTTTATCCTTATAAATGTCTTCAGGACGAATTGGAAGTAAATGTAAAGGAGGATTTGAATCATAAGTAGGGCTAATTACATACACTCTTGTAAAATAACCATTGTCACACATCCATTTATTCCATATACATAAATTATAAGTTTTACCTGATCCTCTAGGGCCTACAGCTGCAATAGTTGTTGGTAAAGAAAAATATTGAGGAGGACTCTTCTGTTTAGGTTGTTTAGGTATTACTAATTGTTTTGGTAATATAGATAATTTCAATTCTTTTGATTTTTGCTTCGGTGTATCATCATATTCTATTACTTTTCTTTTTTTAGACATGTTATGAATTATTAACAGTTTGTTTCATTATTCGAAAAGCTTCTATTATCTTATTTCTAGCTTCTTCTATTCGTGAAACAATAGGAGCAACCTCCTCATCACACTCTACAGGATTTATTTCTTGTTGTGTTGTATAAGAAGATGATTCTATAATTACTATTTCTTCATATTCAGAATTATCATCTTTTACTTCATAGGAATTATCATTCGATTGGGTATTATCACCTTCTTGCCATAAATACATGAGTGGAGCTAAATATTCCTCTATTTCCTCATCTTCTGTACACAAACGTTTCTTCTTTGGAGCTGGTTCATCATTACTAAAATTATCCATAAAAATGAATTTTTTATTTTCATCAAATGCAAATATTTTCATTAAAATACAATTATTAATTAAATAGATCGAATCCACTGCATTTTTACTCCTTCATCATCATAAGCTCTAGTTTGCATTACACCATCATTTGTACCACTTCGTGCTTCTAATCGTTCTTTCATAATAATATTATAAATTGTATATAATTCTTCCTCTTTTTTAGATGCTTTTTTCTTGAGGTATTGTTTATCAATCATAGAAGGATCACATTCACTTAATAATTTTTGTCTTGCTTCCCACATTCTTTGTGCATCTAGATTTTCTACTGTGCGATGTTCACCATTAAATGTTAACCACCCTGATGGTAAAACAGGTCTACCCTCTGTCATTTTTTTTAATGACATAAAATAGTTCATAATATACAATATTTATGGAAGCATATATATGGGTTTTAATATTTACTACTTGTGCTAGTTTAGTGGTAATGATGATGAAGTTATGTTTTGCATCAAAATGTCAAGATATTAAATTATGTTATGGTATGGTAGATATTCATAGAGATACTTCACATGAAATGCGAACAATAGATAGAATGCCTAGCCAAGAAGTACAATCTATAAAATAACTACAATTGACGTTGTAAAGCTCGAACCTTCTTCAATGGAAGAACATATTCTCCTTTATGAAGCCTGTATAACCCTGTACGTCTAATATGACCTCCTTTTTTCATACTTGCAATAACACCGCCCTGTGTTTGTCTTGTTTTCATACGTTTGTAAATTTTAGGCGCCTCTCTTGCAATTGCTTCTCCAGCAACTTCACCCACAATCCCACCAATTTCACCACCAACTTTTGCACCCTTTTTACCAGCTATTTCCCTACCAACATATTTCCCACCTTCTTTACCAACTATTTTCCCTATTTTACCACCAGCTTTTACAACCTTTTTACCCATAGTATTTTAAAAATATGAGAAAATAGTGTTTAAGTTATTATATTCATAGAATTTTTTTACTTTTGCAAGCAATTCATTTCTTTGGATGGTAATACATATTCTCCATTATGTAACTTATATATCCCACTTTTTCTAATATGACCACCTCTTTTTTTACTACCAATTACTTGGTCATTTAAATGTTTTAATTGATCTGTACTATGTGCTTTTAAAGGATTAATAGTATGAGCATTGATAGTTTTCACTTTATTCGTATGTTTTTGATGCTTTGATAGTACACTTACAACATCATTTTTAGTTCTTACATCATATTGATTTCCAGGAGTCTTACGTTTGATAGATTTAGGTGTTGCAGCTTTATTAAAAGTAATTACATCACCTTTACCCTTATGATACTTTTCAGCTAGACGACCTCCTAATGAATGACCTAATGTGGTGATTGAATCCTTGCCATATTTCTTTTCAGCTTCTTTTTGAATTTTCTTTGAATGTTTAAATCTTTTACCCCCTTCATAACCTACAGCCATTCCAGCATCTGTAACCCAATCTTTTAAACTTGCTGTACCTCGATGTACAACAACAGTTTTATTGGTATCATTATCTCTATACACTTGTACTCTTTTACCAGATAATGACTTATCAATCGTATAATTATCTACATTCTTTTTCTTGCCTGAATACCCCGCTTTTAATAATTTCTTTGCAACATCTGCTTTCATAATAAAATATGAATAAAAACTATTTCATTACTAGTAACTTCAAGTTCAAGTACGTCATAACTTGAAGTACGTCATTGAAGTACGTCATTTATGTCTCTTTAAGATATGAAAAAGATGCACAAAAAAGTCTCTTTAAGATACGAAAAAGATGCACAAAATGACTCTTTAAGATACCAAAAGTCTCTTTAAGATACGAAAAAGATGCACAAAAAAGTCTCTTTAAGATACGAAAAAGATGCCAAAACGTATCTTGTACAGTCATAAATTTAGGGTCAAAAATCATTATTTTCTACTTTTCAACAGAGACAAACTATGGCGTCCAATGATGTGTATGTTTTTATCCCTGGCGTAGGTGAAGTTAAACTATCGAAATCCTATACAAAAGTCACTGCCGGTGGGGTTCAACAGTTCTATCGATTGCCACGGGGGCTAAAAATGACTGAAAGTACTAGTACTGTACCCACACCTACTAGTCCAATTGAAGAAAGTTCTGAGGAATTTCCTTATGAAACTGCACCTGCACCTGTAATTGCAAGTGATGATGACGAACTTGAAGTTGAAGTTCAACCTACACTCCGTTTACGTGATGGACCACCTCCATGCCGTGGACGTAAGAGATTACCTGAACATATGAAGGTCAAAAACAACATCTGGAACACAAAAAGACGTCGCCATAGTAGAACTTCTTGCGATGCACATCAATACTATGGTGATGATGATGAGGTTGTAGAGGTAAAGGAGTGTAGATTATGTATGGATATGGTAGATGTGTGTGATATTATACCATGTGGCGAGTGTGTATGGACGATGTGTAGACCTTGCCATGTAAGGTATTACACATCATCTCGCACCAAATGCCCACACTGCTCTAAGTAATCATTCATACGTACTTATACTAGTAACTTCAACATTACGCACTAGTAAAAATAACGCTACGGTAGACTTAAATGCTGTGTAATAGAGTTACGTTGCAACACTGCTTATATACATTATATATTCATTATGGTTATAGCTGTGTATTACTAAATGTACGTTGGAACAACGTACATCATATATTTTTTT
>VFQS010001059.1_pt1 | contig 26710 bp, 23 predicted proteins | sample 3512361 | NCBI WGS metagenome assembly VFQS01 (sample SAMN10412375, study PRJNA504923) | tailings metagenome | isolation source: Relicate 1 Philex TSF3 active mining | place: Philippines
AAATCGCAGCTTTGGATAAAGATGTGGTTTATGCGGTTTATTGTCGCAGCGGAAACAGATCAACTATTGCAGTAGGCAAGATGTCTGATGCTGGATTTACAAACCTATTTAATTTCAATCAAGGTGGCTTTGCTGAATTAGCGGCTGCAGGAGCTCCCACCGCATGAAGAGAATAGTCATTGTTGGCGGGGTTGCTGGTGGAATGTCTGCCGCAACAAGATTGCGCAGATTAGATGAAGCAGCGGAAATTATTGTCGTGGAGAAGAGCGGCTTTGTTTCTTATGCAAACTGCGGTTTGCCTTATTACATCGGCGGAGTAATTTCAAAAGAACAAGACCTATTACTGCAGACTCCAGAGAGCTTGAACAAGCGTTTCCGACTTGATGTAAGGGTGCAAAGCGAAGTTACCGCAATTGACCCCACTGCAAAGCAGGTATCGGTGCGCAACATTGCTACTGGAGATAGCTATGAGTTGGCGTACGACAAATTAGTTCTGAGCCCTGGTGCAACACCAGTAGTTCCGCCCATTGAAGGTGTGGAGCGTGCGATGACTCTTCGCACGGTCGAGGACACCAAGAAGATTTTCGCAGCGGTTGAAGCAAAGCCAACAAGCGCTGCGGTAATCGGTGGTGGATTTATCGGAGTTGAAATGGCAGAAAACCTTGTGCATCGCGGCATCAAAACCGCGTTGATTGAGGCGACAGCACAGGTTCTAGCCCCTCTTGATCCAGAGATGGCTCTTCTAGTTTCTGATGAGATGATTAAAAATGGCGTAGATGTCCGTCTAGGAGTTTCGGCCGCAAAAATCGGCAGCGACTCAATCACGTTAAGCGACGGTACCGTCGTAGCGGCAGATTTGGTGATATTAGCAATTGGAGTACGGCCAGACACTTCATTAGCAAAAGCCGCCGGACTAGCAATTGGATCACGTGGCGGGATTGTTGTGGATGAGAATAATTTGACCAGCAACTCTGACATTTACGCTCTGGGAGATGCGGCAGAGAAGAAGGATGCACTTGATGAAAGTGCAACTCTGGTTCCACTGGCAAATATCGCTAATAGACATGGTCGAGTAATTGCTGATCACATTAATGGACGCGACATTCGTCATGTTAAAACAATAGGAACAGCGATTGTGAAGGTATTTGATTTAGCAGTTGCTTCAACTGGATGGAATGAAAAACGGTTAAAAGCTGCGAACATTGAACATCGCGCAATTCATACACATCCAGGTTCTCATGCTGGTTACTACCCGGGCGCACAGACCTTGGCTTTGAAGCTTCTGATTAATCCGATAACTGGCGAAATATTTGGCGCTCAAGGCGTTGGAAAAGATGGAGTTGACAAGAGAATTGATGTCATAGCCACTGCAATTCGTGCCGGAATTACTGCACCAGAGTTAGCTGATTTGGAGTTGGCATACGCACCGCCGTTTGGCAGCGCAAAAGATCCGGTTAACATGTTGGGTTATGTGGCAGAAAACATTGTTTCGGGATTGGTAAAGACTGCGCAGTGGCATGAAATAGATGATTATCGCCAACAGGGCTTCACCTTGCTTGATGTTAGAACTCCAGGTGAGTGTGCCAAAGGAATGATTCCTGGATTCATAAACATTCCCGTTGATGAAATTAGAAATCGCCATTCAGAAATCTCCAATAAGAAGGTATTAGTCACCTGCCAAGTCGGGCAGAGGGCTCACACCGCAACTCTCTTATTGAAGAATCTTGGATATGAGCCAGTAAATCTTGATGGTGGTTATCACCTCTGGAGTAATTCACCCGCAAAAACTGAACTAGAAAAGGTAGGTTAAAAATGTGTAGCAGAGTTATGTGTGATCGTTGCAAGAAATGGACTTGGTCTGGATGTGGCCAACATATCGAGGAAGCGCTAAATGGTGTTCCTCAGGATCAAATCTGTACCTGCTAAACAGGTAATGCAACCAATAGAAAAGGAATCAAATTGGCCACGATAAATCTCACCAACGCAGATTTTGAAACCACCGTCATAGATAAGCCGGGGATTGTTTTTGTTGATTTTTGGGCTGCGTGGTGTGGTCCTTGCCGAATGTTTGGGCCAATTTTCGAAGCGGCTTCAGAGCAGCACCCCGATATCACCTTTGCCAAGGTTGACACCGATGCAGAGCAGCAATTGGCTGGAGCCGCTGGTATTACCTCCATTCCAACTTTGATGGCCTTTCGTGACGGTGTTCTGCTTTATCGTGAAGCAGGTGCATTGCCAGCGCCGCAGTTTGAAGAGTTGATTACGGCGGTTCGAAATGTGAATATGGAAGAAGTAAAAGCGGAAATCGCTAAGCAGCAGGCAGAAACAAAGTAATCAAAGGGTTCCGTTGCTGGCGCGCTTGAGAACTTCTTGAGCGCGCTGACGAAGCTCTGGTAAATCGGAAAGTCGATCCAGGCCACGCAACTGTTGTGCGATTCGATGGTTGCGCGAGAAGTTTTCTCGATTGCGATCTAAGAAATCCCAATACAAAGTAGTAAATGGACAGGCATCTTCACCGGTTCTTTTCTTTGGATCAAAGAAGCAACCTTTGCAGTAGTTGGTCATCCTTGAAATGTAGGCACCGCCTGCGGCATATGGCTTAGTCATCATGGTTCCACCATCTGCGTGAACCCCCATACCAATTACATTTGGGACCATCACCCAATCGGTGGCGTCTATGAAAATTTCCCGCATCCAATCTAGATATTGCTGAGGATTAATTCCAGAGATAAGGGCGAAGTTGCTTAAAATCATTAAGCGCGGAATGTGGTGCACCCAAGCGCGCTCTTCAATGTCGGCGATTGTGCTCTTCATGCAATTCATCTGGGTCTTGGAAGAGTTGTTGAATAATTCGGGCAGATCTAGGTTTGCATCTAATTGATTATTTTCTCGGTATTTTTCACCGAGAAACCAGTACATTCCATTTACATATTCACGCCAACCGATAATCTGGCGAACAAAGGCTTCTGCAGAGGCAATGGGAATATCCCCTTGAGCGAATCTTTTTTGCGCTGCGCTAATAACTTCATGAGGATGGAGCAATCCATTGTTTAGATAAGGACTTAGCAGTGAGTGATGTAAAGCCCAGCTCTCTGTGGTCACGGCATCTTCATATGGACCGAAGTTTGCGAAGCTATATTTGAAAAAGTGCTCGAGTTGTTTTAGAGCTCCCGCCCTGGTGGTAGCCCAATAATTTTTTGGCACATAATCCAACTCATTAGCTACTTCGAGATCTATGGCATCTCTTTCGTGAGTCAAGTATTTAGGCCATTTGTAATTCTTCGGAGGAGGGAGTCGATTATCTTTATCAAAATTCCAATCGCCACCTACCGGCTTGCCATTCTCCATCAAGACATTTAGACGAACTCGTTGTTTGCGATAGAAATTTTCCATCAGATGACTTTTTTGACTTTCTGCCCATGAAGTAAATAGCTCTCTAGGGGTTAGAAAGAAATCATTTTCGACAAATTCAACCCCGAGATCTTTTAAAGCGGCGGTTTGTCTATAGGAGCTGGGTTGTGCACAGAAAATCGGCAGACTCTTGTTCTTGCTGACAATCTCCTTAAGTCCGGAGGTGGTGTCATTTGCTTTTTGGTAAATCACGGTAAATCCGAGCTCTTGCAACTCTTTTGCAAAATGGCGAGCACTGGAAATTAGAAAGAAAAGTCTCTCTTTGTGCCACGGCCGGCCCGTAGTCATGCGCTTACTTTCGATTAGGACAATCAAATCTGTTTTCGGGTCGGCGGTTCTCAAAACCCCATAACCCCGGTTCAGGTGGTCAAAGGGGATATAGAGAATGCGTTTCACTGAAACAGGCTAAACCCCAGGCTGTCGTAGCGCGATTCGGCAATAAGCTATTAGTTGAAAGTTCAACTATCTTTGATAGAGTTCAGCCATGATTGATGTAAACAAGCTGGAGTTTGGCCTCGACACCTTTGGCGATATGCAGGATGACGATGCAGGCAAGCGCATCTCAGCAGCCCAAACCATTAGAAATGTGGTTGAGCAAGCGGTATTAGCAGATGAACTAGGTCTGGATCATTTCAGCATTGGCGAACATCATCGAGATGATTTTGCCATTTCCGCGCCGGATACTGTTTTGGCAGGAATTGCCACACGGACAAAAAAAATCAAACTGGGTTCGGGTGTAACAGTGCTTTCCAGCGATGATCCGATTCGGGTTTATCAGAGATTTGCCACAGTTGATGCTCTTTCAGATGGTCGTGCAGAGATAACGGCAGGTCGTGGCTCCTTCATCGAATCCTTTCCGCTGTTTGGTTATGAACTTTCAGATTACGGCAGATTATTCGAGGAGAAGTTGGAGCTACTGGCTGAGCTGTTGAAGGAGAGACCAGTTAATTGGAGTGGCACGACTCGTAAGCCATTGGTGAATCAAGAGGTTTATCCAAAAACTGAACGGGGAGCGATTCCATTGCGGGTCGGCGTTGGAGGAACCCCTGAATCTGTGGTTCGAGCCGCCAGACTAAATGCAAAGTTAGCAATAGCAATCATCGGGGGAGACCCAGCAAGATTTGCTCCTTTTTCAGATCTATACCGAACAGCGATGAAAGAGTTCGGTCATGAGATTTTGCCAATCTCAATTCATTCACCGGGACACATCAGTGAAAATGAAGAGCAAGCAATAGAGGATCAATGGCCGCATTACGAAGCGATGTTTGGCCGCATCGGTCGTGAACGCGGTTGGGGTCCGACAACAAAATCCCACTACCTAAACGAGGTTAAGCATGGCTCTCTCTATGTGGGCACACCGGAGATTGTGGCGCGAAAGATTGCTTATGCGATTAAGTCAGTAGGAGCGCAACGCTTTGATTTCAAGTACGCCAACGGTCCTATGCCTCATAGCAAACTGATGAAATCAATCGAGCTCTATGCAACTCAGGTAGTGCCGATGGTCAAAGAGATTTTGGCCAATGATTTAGTTTCGCAGAGTTAATCTCGCGAAATAATCAATTCGGTTATTGCTTTACGTGCCCTAGAGGAGCTTTCTCTGGTTCGTAATGTTTCATCCGAAAGTGACTCAACCGCAGCTTGCTTGCCAATGACCAGTATTGCAATTGGTTCAATGTCTGTAGGGATGTTAAAAACCTGCTTGAGAGCAGCTTTATCAAAACCGCCCACTTGGTGCACCGCATACCCACGATGATTGGATTCCATGGTCATAAAGGCTGATGCAATACCGCAATCGTAAAGTGAAACCGGACGCTGCGATCCATTGTCATTAACCATCAAGGAGCACAGCACAATATATGCCGAAGCATTTGGTGCCCATTGCTGATTTGCCCCTTGCAGGGTTTCTGAAATTTTTGAAAAGTTTGAACCATTACGTTTTGCAACTATAAAGCGCCAGGGCTGAAAATTGTTTGAAGAGGGAGACCAACGGCCGGCTTCGATAATCGCATTCAATTCATCATCGGTAATTCGATAATTTTCATCAAAAGCACGTGGACTCCAACGCTCTTGTAAAAGGGGGTGTAGTTGCTGAGAGGTATCGGCGGTTTTCTTAATTGGCTGATTCATCACATAGCAACCCTATCAAATGTAGTTGAAAGTTCAACTAATAATCAAGGGCGGAACCGTTACACCTGATATCTTTGTGGCGTGAATCGCTTTATCGCACCTTTAAGGGATTTTTTACATCGCGAGTCGGCCAGCGGGGTTCTAATCCTTTGCGCTTCAATTTTAGGATTGACTATCGCAAATTCGCCTCTATCAGATTCCTACAACTCGGTGCTTGATTTTGATTTCGTTTTAGGGATAGAGGAAATTTCTGTTCAACTAACCATTTTGAAAAGCATCAACTACGTATTGATGACCATTTTCTTCTTTGTGGTTGGCTTGGAGATAAAGCGCGAACTCACTTCCGGTCATTTGGCTTCATTTAAGAAGGCTGTCATGCCATTTGTTGCGGCAATAGGTGGTATGGCACTACCGGCGTTGATCTACATATTGATCGCTGGCGATATTGAGCCAAATGGCTGGGGCGTGCCAGTTGCTACCGATATCGCATTAGCGGTTGGACTATTGGCAATGGTTGGTAGTAACGCAGTTGCTTCACTGCGTTCATTCTTATTGGCGCTGGCTGTTATTGATGACATCGGTGCAATTCTTATTATCGCTTTGGTTTATTCAACCGGGGTTCAGCTATCGTGGATTTTGGCGACAGGATTCACTATCTTTTGGATTTTTGCCTTCAAAAAATTAGGAACTGAGAAAACTTGGATTTATGTAATCCTGGGAGTTGCGCTTTGGTATTGCATGTATAAGAGTGGAATTCACCCGACCCTTGCAGGTGTGGTTTTGGGTTTGATGACTCCAAATATTCCAAAGAAAAATTCGGGATATCAAGATTCAGAGGACGGCACAGTTTCTGTCATTGAATGGCTTGAGCACAAACTTCATCCCTGGTCTAGTTTTGCGATTATTCCGCTATTTGCATTTGCCAATACCGGAGTGGAGATTTCAAGCACCTCCATTGCCGCCGCTTTTGAGTCTAAAGTTGCATGGGGAATATTTTTCGGGCTAGTCGTTGGAAAGCCCTTTGGAGTTTTGCTTACAACTTTTCTGGCGAAAAAGGTCAAGCTGGGCGAGTATCCAGATAAGGCGAAAAATATTGATGTATTCGCAACTGGAAGCGCTGCCGGTATTGGATTCACAGTAGCAATCTTTATCGCCAACTTGGCCTTTGATGCTCCAGAGACAAAAGATCTTGCGATTTTTGCGGTAATTATGGCTTCGGTAATAAGTGGATTAATTAGCTTCTTGCTCTTTAAAGCTTTAGGGAAGCGTAGTTAGTTTTTAGCTAACCATCCCCAGACCGACTCTGCGCCGGAGTGCCCGGTTAGGAAGATAAACACCAGAGCCAAAATGGCAGACAGTGCGAGAAGCACAGAAACCATTCTTCTAATTGCTGCAGATCCAACATTTGCGCCTGATCTGTCCATGCGCCAACGGATAAACAAAAGAATTAAAAGCGGCAGGAAGGTGAGTGGAGCAATTTCACCAAGGTCGGCATGCCTTTCAACATCCTTGCCTAATCTTTCTTCAAATGATTCGCCACTAGCTTTTGCCACGAAAAGCGAAAGTTGGGCAACGACCGCCAAAATCAAAATTGGTTTGCCATATTTTATAGAAAAACTGGGCCAATAAGACATTGCGAGTGCAGCAAAAGCCACTAGTGGTACTAAAACAACTGCACCATGAACGACAAGTGGATGGACTGGTAGTCCCATGAAAATATCTAGCGGTCCACCAAGTTCATCATAGGAAATCATGAAAGAAGTCTACCCAAGCTAAATTCCCGCGGCATGACCCTCGCTGCGCGGGTCAGAACCGGCCACATAGGTGCCATTTTCGAGCACTTGCATGATTTGTACCGCCGAACCATGTCCGTAGCTGCTCAAGAGATCGACTTTATGACCTAGTGTTTCTAGTTCTGATTTCACATTTGCAGCAAATCGGTTTTCAATTTGAAGCACTCCAGAAAAACTTTCATTTAAGGAGGTTTCACCTGGTTTATTCAGATGCTGCCAGCGTGGTGCTTCAGCATTTTGCTGAGGAGACATCTTTAAATCAATCGCGTTAACAATCAATTGAAAATTACTTTGCACTTGAATATTGGCACCGGGGGTTCCTCCCACATGTGACAGCGAACCATCCAAATTGGTGATGGTCCAAGCATTCAAAGTGTGCGCTGGACGTTTTCCAGGTGCAATGAAGTTTGGTGAATTTTGATCAAGAGAGAATCCAGTTAAGCGATTGTTCATTATTACCCCGGTTCCAGGTATCACCCAAGAAGCGCCAAAGCCATGAAAGACACTTTGAATCCAAGACAACGCATTTCCATCTCGGTCTGCAACGAGAAAATAGGTGGTATCGCTGCCTTCTTGATTCTCCTTTGATTCATCAGACAAAGCTTTTTCCAAAGAGATTTGCGATCTACGTTTAGAGATGTGCGACTCAGAGAGAATCTCGGCCACATTTACATCGATGTGCTCGGGATCGCCGAGAATTTCGTAACGATCGGCGAAGGCTAATTTTTTCGCCTCAACCATGATGTGAATGCGTTGTGATTCGGTAAGGGATGCCAAATCAAAGTTTTCAGCAATTTTCAGCTCTTCAAGAAGAATCATGCCCTGGCTTGGCGGTGGTTGCCCGTGCACCAAATAATCTCGATATTTAACGGTTAAAGGCTCTATCACTCTGGTGCGGTGCTTGTCTAAATCTTCGAGACTAAACCAGCCATTAGTTGCGGCTACTAACCTTTGAGCGATTTCACCTTGATAGAAAGCAGAACGACCTTCATCTGCGATTAAGCTCAATGTGTTTGCTAGGTCCTGCTGTATAACTAAATCCCCAATTGCAAGATCTGTAGATATGCCCAGCTCCTGAAACAATCTCGTTTCCGGATAAAGCTTTAGATGATGTTTGATTCGTCTAACAAAACCTGAATTAGCTGGAAATCCAGACTCCGCATATTCGATTGCCGGTGCTAGTAACTCAGAAAACGGCAAGAGCCCATATTCGTCATGAATTGCGAACCAAGTTGAAACTAATCCAGGAACAGTGCCAGCTTTGAACCCATGATGATCTATGCCATCTGTAAATTGCGCAGCAGATGCCATGTTTGGCGCCTCACCGCTGCCATTAAAGGCGAGATTCTTTCGATTAGCGGCGTGATGCGTTATGACAAAAGCGTCACCACCTAAATGAGATGCACCTGGTTCAATTACACATAGAACCGCACTAACCGCGATTGCAGCATCATAAGCAGAGCCGCCTTTGCGGAGAATTTCTAATCCTGCCGAAACCGCTAACGGTTGGCTTGCGGCAACCACACCATTTTTTGCATACACATCACCGCGATGGGTGTTGAGCTGAACCATTAGTAGAGGTTATCTCCAATTCACGCATTCGCGGAACTATGCAATACGGGCGGTATAGGATTAAGTTATGAACAATGTGAAAATAGAGTTCAAACACCTTTCAAAACAGTTTAAAGAGGTTTTGGCGGTTTCTGATTTTTCCGCTCAAGTGCTTTCTGGTCGAGTGACGGGCTTCCTTGGTCCTAATGGAGCAGGAAAAAGTACCGCGCTGCGTTGTTTAGTTGGATTGGTAACGCCAACCCAGGGGGAGGCCCTAATTAATGGCGGGCCATACAGCTCATTGCAAGATCCCATCAAACATGTGGGAGCGGTGTTGGATAGCAGGGGTTTTCATCCCGGTCTTACTGCAAAACAAAATTTGCGCATCATGGCAAGTGCATCGGGAGTAGATTTTTCTCGTATATCAGAGGTCTTGGATTTAGTAGATCTAAATGATGCTGCCAACAAGCGCACTAAAGGTTTTTCATTGGGCATGAAGCAACGCCTTTCGCTCGCAATTGCGATGTTGGGCGATCCAGAAATTTTGATTTTGGATGAACCGGCTAATGGACTTGATCCGTTAGGAATTGTTTGGCTGCGTGAGTTTGTAAGAAAGTTGGCTTCGGAGGGCAGGACAATTTTAGTTTCCTCTCATCAACTGGCGGAGATGCAAAATACCGTTGATGACGTTTTGATAATTAACAAAGGGCAACTGGTTGCCCAAGGCACAATTGCTGAAATTAGAAATGGTAAGTCACTTGAAGAAGCCTTCCTAGATTTAACTTTGAGGAGAAGCGCATGATCCAGTTACTTCAGTCGGAACTGCGCAAATTGATTTATCTGCGTACTAATTGGCTACTGCTTTTATGGAGCGGATTGTTTGCGGGACTCGGAACAGTTGCACCAATAATGGTCCTTAACTCAGAGTCTGAAGGTATGGGAATGGGCTTTTCGGGAACTAACACCCCCGAGGGAATTAACGCGGTATTTGCTAACGCCTCAGGCGGTTACTTGTTTGCGTTGATTATGGGTATTTTGATAATGACCAATGAGTACCGCCATGGAACAGCAGTTGGAACATTTTTAGTAACTCCCAAGCGCAGCACCGTGTTGATTGCGAAAATAGTTGCAGCTGCAATCGCTGGATTAATCGTGCAGATATTTTCATTTGCTTTTGCGATTTCATCAGGGTTAGTTGCACTCAATTTCTTTGAGCCTCACTCACCAGTTACCGCTGAATTGCTCTGGAAAGTATTCCGCGCTTCTGCTCTCTCAGGTGTAGTTCTGGGAATTGTCGGCGTTGGACTTGGTGCTCTAGTTAAGAATCAGATTGCCGCGGTCACCGGAGCGGTTATCTGGACTTTGATAGTCGAGGGTCTTGTGGTCGCATTTGTTGAGTCAATTGGTAAGTACCTGCCAGCGGGTGCAATCACCGGCTTGGTAGATCTTGACTTTGGCACAAATGATTTTAATTTCAGCATTGAAAACTACCTATCGCCACTACCTGCAACCCTAGTACTGTTGGGATACGCAGCTCTGTTCTCATTAGTTGCGGTACGCACGACTTTGAGACGAGATTTGGATTAGGAGTGGCAAAATGTCACAAGAAATTTTTAAAACATATAGGGAAGATATAGATAGAGTCCAAGAGTTTTACGACACCTTCTCCTTTAACTTGGACAAGGTGCCAAGTGATGGCGGCTGGACCGCATCCCAATGTTTGGCCCATATTTGTGATGCTGAGATTTCACTTTCTTTGAGAATCCGAATGATTTTGACTAGCGAGAGATATCAATTCTCATCTTGGGATGAGGATGCATTTGCTGCGATCAAGGTTGATAGAGATGCCAAGGAATCAGTCAGTACCTTTGCTGCCTTGCGCCGCAATAACCTCGATCTTTTGAGTGGTTTGAGCCAGAGTCAGCTACAAAGACCTGGTGTAAAAGGTAATGGCGAAGAGATTTCACTAATTGACTATGTCTCGTATATGTCCAAACATGTCAGAGCTCACCTTGAACAGGCGGTTGCAGCGAGCAAGTAGCAGGAAAGCTACACTCAAGCCATGCTTGAGTTGACCGCTGCGATTTCCAAAGAGCAAGGGTTGATTCAGGGCGAGCTGGGTTCGGTTCTAATTGGGTTGGGAATCGCCGCATACATAGCAACTCGAATTCGAATTTCAGTTGTGCCAATTTTCTTAATTGCTGGTTTGTTTTTTGGAACTGGCGGTATTGCCGATCTAGAGTTCAGTGACACTTTTCTAGATTTAGGTGCGCAATGGGGTGCCATTCTTTTACTTCTACTTTTGGGACTCGAGTATTCGGCAGAGGAGTTATTTGATTCGGTAAAGAAAAGAAAATCACCTGGAATAGTTGATCTCATTGCCAATTTCCTACCCGGTGCGGCCTTTGGCTTTATTTTGGGCTGGGGATTTATAGGGGCTTTAACCCTTGGTGGCATTACCTATGTTTCTTCTTCGGGTATCGCATCGCAATTGATTAAAGACTCTCGATTAGAGTCAAATGAATCCACCAAACGTGCAGTGAGCATTTTGATTATTGAGGACTTGTTCTTAGCCCCTTATCTACCAGTATTGACCGCTTTGTTGGCATCTCTAGGAGCTTTCACGGGGTTAATCTCGGTATCAATAGCGCTGGCAATTATTGGGGTTGCGCTATTGATCGGTGCAAAGGGAATCCATATTCCACATGCTCCGATGATTATGGGGGACACCTCTACAGTTCTATTAACTGTTTTTGGCTCTGCTCTTCTGGCATCTGGATTAGCTACTTATTTTGGATTCTCTGGGGCGGTGGCTGCATTTTTGGTGGGCTTGTTGTTAACCGGAGATGTCGCAATTGTGGCCAGAGTTCGTCTGGCGCCCTTGCGCGATTTATTTTCGGCAATCTTTTTTCTCTTTTTTGGTTTGAGTACCGACCCAGCTGATATCCCAAAGGTCCTATTGCCCGCATTGCTTTTGACGGTATTGGGTGTTGCTTCAAAATGGGCAACAGCTTGGTGGGCGGTGCGTGATTTAGCTGAACCTAATGCAGTATCCAGGGCTGCGGCATTGCTTATTCCACGAGGCGAGTTTTCCATGGTGATTGCGGGTCTTGCTGCAACATCAATATTTGCGGTCGAGCTTCAAGCCTTAACACTTACTTATGTAATACTCACAACTTTGTTTGCATCAATCTTGACTAGGCTCATTGGTAATTCAGCCACCAGAAACTAAAAAAGACAATATGGAATTTCGGGTGTACTCTGTGATTATGAAGAAAATCGTTGTTGTGATTTTGTCCATTTTATTATCAGGATGTGTTTCTGCCGAAAATGCGGAAAGTGAGTTTTCAGGTAACGACTTAATGTTTGCTTCCATGATGGTGCCTCATCACCAACAAGCGATTGAAATGGCTGACTTGGCGCTGGCAAATTCAACAAGCCAAGAGATCATCAGCTTAGCCAAGCAGATAAAAGAGGCGCAGGACCCTGAAATAACTGAAATGAAATCGTGGGGTGATTTGAGCTTGGGAGCGCATGCAGGACACGCCATGGATGGCATGTTGAGCGAAGATGAAATGGTCGAATTACAAAGAACTACAGGCAATGAGTTCGACCGTCTTTTTTTGGAAGGCATGATTAAGCATCATGAAGGTGCCATTGAAATGGCTGAAATGGTGGTTGATTCCAGCAACGTGCGGGCCGCAACTCTGGGTAAGGCCATCATTGAAACTCAAAAATCAGAGATCAAAAAAATGAAAGAACTACTTAAGAATTAGCCAAAAGTCCTACTTAACTATGTAAGGTTTGTGCGTGGCAAAGCCCCAATCAATAGGTAAAGATTTTACGAAAATCTGGTCAGCAAGCCTCATTACCAACCTGGTCGACGGAGTATTACGTCTATCTGCGCCATTGCTGGCGGTTTCACTGACGGAAGATCCTGTCCTGATTGGGTTGCTCGGAGCATTGGGATTGCTGCCCTGGCTATTTTTTGCAATTCCTATTGGCGCATATGTCGATCGAGTAGATCGTCGCCGTGCATTGGTTATGGGCAATTTATTGCGTTCTGCTTTGGCAATTTTTCTGGCTTTCTCAATTTCTCAAGAGTTTGTAAATATTTGGATTTTGTTAATTTGTGTATTCCTATTCGGAATTATAGAAGTATTGGTGGACACCACCTCGCAGGCTGTTCTCCCGCAGATTCTAGATAAGTCAAATTTTGAAAAAGGCAACTCGCGACTGCAGATCTCGGAAGTCATCGTGGCTCAATTCGCGGGAACGCCACTTAGCGGAGCACTATTCGCTATCTCTATTGCATTGCCTTTTTATTTCTCTACAACAGGGTTTGTTTTGGCTGCATTACTTTTGGCCCTATTCCCATTTCAAAATGATCTAAGTCCAAAACGAGAAGCCGGGAAAGAAAGTGAAAGATTGGGGCTGCGCGGAGATATCAGCTTTGCGCTAAAGTATTTATATAACGACAAAAACCTCTTCAGTATCGTCGCCATCACAACCTCCATCGGCTTCTTCTATTCACTGTCCAATGCAATTGCACCCCTATTTGTACTTAAAGAGCTTGATGTAAAGCCGGCCTTTTTTGGAGTGGTACTGGCAATTCAAGGTGTTGGTGCGTTGGTTGGTTCCATTATGGCTCCAGTCGCCTCTAAGGCTTTGGGGCGCGGACGAGCGCTAGGAATAAACCTTTTCCTAGCTTCTGTGATGATCGTACTTACTGGCTTAGCACCAAATGTCTATTTCTTTATTGCAATCTCAGTAGTCATTGGATTTACGATTTCAGTCTGGAATATTCTTTTGATGTCCTTATATCAATCTCTAATTCCAGCGCATTTATACGGTCGAATACATGGAGCACGTCGCACAATTGTTTGGGGATTGATGCCAATTGGTTCGGTGATAGGTGGATTTATTGCTAAAGGAGGCTTGAGACTGCCATTTCTAATTGGGGGTCTTATTGCTACTTTAATTGCACTAGTAAGTTACGCAAGAATCGTTAAAGTTGGCAATCAGTCAGCTGAGACTGCGCGTGCTTGATATCTACCTAAGAAATCCTTCTTAAACTCCAGAAAATCTCCGGCTTCAATACTCAATCTCATTTTGTCTACCAGATTTACAATGAAGTGAAGGTTATGAATTGTTGCCAGAGTTGGGCCCAATATTTCTTTGGCGCGGAATAAGTGGTTTAAGTAAGCGCGACTGTAATTTTTGCAGGTATAGCAATTGCACTCCTCATCAATGGGCGAAAAGTCACGGCGATAACTGCCATTGGATACATTAAATCGGCCATCGGGGGAGTAGACCGCACTGGTGCGAGCCTCACGGGTTGGAGCAACACAATCAAAGGTATCGGCGCCATTTTCAACTCCGGCAAATAAATCTGCAGGCTCACCAATTCCTAGCAGGTGTCGTGGTTTATTTATTGGTAATTCCTCAGCCATCCATCTCACGATGGTGCCCAGATTGGATTTATCTAGCGCACCACCCATTCCAAATCCATCAAAAGAAATTTCAGAGGAGCTCATTTCTCCCAAATCTTTTGCAGCTTTTCGGCGCAAGTCTTCAAACTGAGCGCCCTGCAAAACTCCGAATAGAGCTTGATAAGGGCGATGGGTGCGTTCATCGGTCAATCTCTTGTGTTCATCCAAACAGCGCAGCGCCCACAATCTAGTTCGCTCTAATGATCGCTCTTGATATTTACGAGTATTGTGCAAAGTGGTTAATTCATCAAAGGCAAACATTATGTCTGCACCAATTTTATGTTGAACCTGCATCGAAATCTCAGGAGTAAATCTGTGCATAGACCCATCTAGGTGAGACTTAAATGTAACGCCTTCATCATCAACATGAGCCAAACGCTCTCGCTTTTCCGCAATGACATCATCGGAATTAAGTGATCCGGCGTTCATATCAATTACTTTTTTGAAACCAACGCCAAGTGACATGACTTGAAAACCACCGCTGTCGGTAAAGGTGGGCTTATCCCAATTCATGAATTTTGATAATCCGCCCGCCTCATCCAATAAGTCAGCTCCTGGTTGGAGATATAAGTGATAAGCATTTGCCAACACAGCTTGTGCACCCAATTCATTAACTGAATCAGGTAGTGCGGACTTAACGGTGGCTTTTGTGCCTACAGGAATGAAGGCGGGAGTTTGTATCACCCCGTGCGGGGTGTTGATTACACCTGAGCGACCTTGAAAACCCGGAATAGTTTTCTTTAGCTCAAAGGAAAAACTCACGGAACCATTGAACTAGTTAAGGTAAATAGAGGCAATTCCATTTAAGTACATTAAGGTGTCGCAGGTGAAGATCAGGAAGTGGCGCAGAGAGAAGAAAAGCGCATCTCAGCCATTAGGTAAAAATTACTGGCGGCTCTGGAGCGCTCACGCGACCAGCAATCTAGGTGATGGCATTGCAAGCATCGCCTACCCCTGGCTCGCTTCGGCGGTTACGCGATCACCACTTTTGATTGCTCTGGTAGCTGTGGCATCTCGTTTACCGTGGTTGATATTTACTTTGCCGGCTGGAGTTATCACCGATCGATTTGATAAAAGAAAAATCATTGTTGCAATGGATATTGCCCGTGGATTTTTGGCCCTGCTTGTCGCAATTACTGTTACAACCCAACAAAGCTCGCTGCCAGATTTGAATGAAGTCGGCAAGCTTTCAGATTTATCGACCAACTGGCTGCTTTATTTAGTATTGGTAGTGACCGCATTGCTCTTTGGTTGCGCAGAGGTATTGCGCGACAACTCCGCACAAACCTTGCTGCCATCCGTCGTAGAGGATAAGCAGCTTGAAAGCGCTAACGGAAAGATGTGGTCCGTTGAATTTGTCATGAATAGTTTTGTCGGGCCACCTCTGGGCAGCTTTATTCTTGGTATCGCAATCTTCTTACCGTTTTACATCGACTCAACTACATTTTTTATCTCTGCTGCTCTGATTGCAACTTTGATTCCAAATATGCGACCGATTGAGTCACAAAAAAAGAGTGAAAAAATCAATTTCCGTGCTGAGATCAAAGAAGGTTTTGGTTGGTTATGGAATCACGAGCTATTACGGCAAATGGCGATTATTTTGGGGTTATTAAATGGCATCGGAGCATTAACCGCCGCGGTATTTATTTTGTTTGCGCAAGAAGTATTGCAAACTTCAGTTTTGGTTTTTGCGATATTAGGAACCGCTGGCGCGATTGGCGGCACCTTAGGGGGAATTCTCGGCCCAAAAATATCTGCCAAGTTGGGTAGCGGCCCATCTCTTTATCTCACACTTTTGTCTGGTCCTTTAATTAGTTTGATTATCGGATTTACTTCTAGCTGGCAGCTATTTTGGATACTGAGTGCGGTCACGACAGTGTTTGCGGTTTTGTGGAATGTCATAACTGTTTCACTGCGGCAAAGCATCATTCCCACTGAATTGTTGGGTCGAGTTAATAGCGTCTACCGATTTTTTGCCTGGGGCAGCATTCCAATCGGAACCATGATTGGTGGGGCGATAGTAGATTTAATGGAGATGGCTGGGGATCGGGAGCTGGCGCTTCGGACCCCTTACTTCATATCTGCAGCGCTTGGCCTGGGGCTATTTTTCTTTGCAGCTCCTAAGTTGACCACCGAGAAGATTGAAAAAGCGCGCGCCGAGGGTAGAAAAGAGTAAAAATCACCCTAATAGTGGGTTTGATAACGAAAGTTAATCATGTGAGAGATTGAAAAAATATGCCTAAATAGGGCAGACTCGCGCCACCCTAAGAGCGTTGGTGTGGGGGAAGTCGACTTCTCATACCGAGGCCTTAATTTCAATCACTAGGAGAAATAATTAAATGAAGAAAGCAAAATATGCCCGTGCGGGTCTTGCGATAGCGGCCGCTGGTGCATTGATTGCTGGAGCAACCGTGCCAGCCAATGCAGCCAAGCGCACCACTGTTGTAATTGTTACGAGCAACGAGCTGTCAGGCCTGAACTCTTCAGTATCAGGCTATAACTTGACGATCAACGGAGATGTTGGTTACTTGTCTGGTAACGGCTTCAACTACTATGACAATAAGAAAGTTCTCCAAAAAAATACGGCATTTGGCTCCTATAAGATCATTAGCCAAAAGCCATTTAGGGTTCAGTACACTGTTAATAAGGGTCGTTTGTGGTCGGACGGAACTCCGATTACCGGAGTAGATCTTTTACTTAGCCACGTACTTTCCTCAACCACGTATTCGGTGGCATCCGGCCTAGGCGATCCCAACGATGCCGATCAAATCCCTGCATTCGACTCACTCGGATACGGTGGAGCATATGATGAGCACCATGTTGGTCTGCCAACGCTTTCTGCCGACAAGATGTCAGTAACAGTTGAATACGATGCGGCAATTCCAGATTGGGAAATTGTTGGGCCAGGGCCATCACCAGTTCACACATTGGTTCACATTGCTGCTGGCAAGACAAAACTACAAAGTGTTGCAGCAAACGAAGCAGCTCGTGCGCAGTTCGAGAAGGCCTTTAATTCCTACAACGGTAAGTTCCTCAAGGGTCTCGGTGCCGTTTGGAGCAAGTCCTATAACGTGAACAAAGTGGATTCATCCACAAACCCATTGCTTCTGGTTGGAAATGGTGCATATTTGGTTAAATCCATCACGCCGGGACAAGGGATCTCGATGGAGAGAAATTCACGTTACAATTCGGGTCCGAAGTTACAAGGCGACATAAGGTCTATTCAGTTCCGTTACATCAAGGATGGTACCGCTGCGGCTCAAGCACTTCGTAACAAAGAAATTGATGTGTATTCAGGCCAGCCAACTGCTGACTCAGTGGCACTCCTTAAGTCAATTCCAACTGCAAAGATTGTTTCCGTCAATGAAGGTTGCTACGAACACGTTGACCTTAACGTTGGTCCCACTTACGGAACGGATTTCACCTACAACGGCGTATTTGCCGGAGATAGTCAGAAGGCAATAGATCTTCGTACCGCAACTCTGCTCGCTTGGCCACGCCAGCAAATTGTGGACACAATAATCAAACCCATTAACAAAAATGCAGTTTTGATGAACACATTTACTGTCCTACCAAATGACCCTCGTGCCGAATCAATCATTAAGGCTTCGGGTGTTAACACTAAGTTTGGTGGAAGTCAGTCCGAGAGAGAGGCCAAGGCGCTTGCTCTTGTTCGGAAACACTATCCAAGCGCGAGTGCATCAAATCCAGGTTTTGATGTAACTGTTGTTCACGCCGCAAACAATGCTCGTCGTGCCTCTCAGGCACAATTAGCCAAGGCTGCTCTTGCCAAGGCGGGGATTAATTTAATTCCAACTGCTGCGACAAACTGGTCTTCCGTTGGAATTGTTGGCGGAGACTATGATGCTGAGTTCTTTGCATGGTGCCAGACTTCAACCTCTGCCGCCTCACCTGTTGGAACTTATGCAACTGAAGAAAACCTTCAAGGCTTTAAAAACAAGAAGATTGACGAAATTTTCGCGAAGTTGAAGGCCAAGGCCTATAGCTTCGAGGAGACCGGTAAGCTCTATGCTCAGGTCGATAAGGAAATTGTTGACGCTTCAATTTCATTGCCTATTTTCCAATTCCCCGGTGTAACTGGTGTTAACAAGCAGCTCAAAGGCATCAAGCCTGCTCTGCTATCACCACTACTTGTGTGGAACTACTGGGAGTGGAGATACTAATCAGGAACTTGCTGATTAATCTTCGCTAAGAAGGTTAGTTTGGAGACTGCAAAAAAGAGACCGGTTACCTTGGTGACCGGTCTCTCTATTGACATATACGAATTAATGGTTCGGAGACTGGTATTTTTGGACACTCGAGCCTAGGAGTTTGAATAAAGGGGGATTGTGGTCAGTTACATTTTCCGGCGCCTCGGAGTGTTATTTATTATCCTCTTTGGTTCGAGCTTCTTGCTTTACAATCTGACGGCTATTTCCTCAGATCCCCTTGAGGGACTTCGCCTCAGTCGTGATGAGAACGCCAAGTTCCAGATAGCGGCACTAACGCGAACCTTGAGTCTTGATGTTCCACCGCCTTTGCGTTATTTCATCTGGCTTCGTGGAGTCCTTGGATACTTAGTCGGCAAGGGAACGCTTGGTGCCACCAGAGAAGGTGGAACTGTTGTTGAGCAAATTTCGCAAGCGATTCCGGTCTCAATCCGTCTTGTTTTAATGGCGACAGTCATTGCGATAGTTCTTGGAATATCTTTAGGAATTATCTCGGCGCTTCGTCAATACAGTCGCTTTGATTACTCAATGACATTCGCCGCATTCTTAATGTTTTCGCTGCCAATTTTTTGGGTTGCAGTTCTTCTCAAGCAATTTCTAGCAATAGAATTTAACGACTTTCTAGGCGATCCAAATATTTCTTTACCGTGGATGATATTAATTTCAGTTATTTCCGGAATTTTTTGGAGCGGAGTCCTTAGCCTTATGGATCGAAGAGCCTACATAACCTTCGCATTGGCATTCGCTCTGACTTTCTTCGTACTCTTCCTGATAAATTATCTAAATTGGTTAGAACGGCCCCGTCTAGGCCTAATTGGGCTGGCTGTACTAGGCACCGCTTTTGCCTTTGCGATTACGGCGATTTCTGTGGGACTTGAAGATCGAAAAACTCTGCGCGCGAGTCTTATTGCGGTAGTTGTCGGCCTTACTTTTTATTACCCTGTCCAAATTGCCTTTAATTGGCCAAATCATAACTGGACTCTTTTTGGTCTTGCCCTTCTAACAATTTTATTCGCCAATTTGATTGGCAGATTATTGGGGGGTGAAGATAAGGCTCCAACGATTAGGACCGTCACTATAGTTGCGGTAATCTTTGGAGGTCTGACTATTTTGGATCGCTTGATGCAAGTGTGGCCACGTTATGTGCGGCTCAGCGATGTAAATTATCGCCCAATTCCAACAATTGGCGAGGGACGAATTTGGCTTGAACCTGTGGGGTATTGGGTTCGATTTTTGGACTCGCTAACTCACCTAATTTTGCCAACGTTAGCCTTAACTCTAATCTCGTTTGCCGGTTACATTCGCTTCTCTCGAGGCACTCTTCTAGAAGTTTTGAATCAGGATTACATCAGAACCGCTCGATCAAAGGGACTTACTGAGAGAACAGTAATCATGCGACATGCGTTCCGTAACACTATGATTCCAATGACGACAATATTGGTGGTCGATTTTGCAGGCATTATTGGAGGTGCGATTATTACTGAACGAGTCTTCGGCTGGAGGGGAATGGGGACATTGTTCAACAATGCAATCACCAATATGGATTTAAACTTGTTGATGGGAGTATTTCTTGTAACTGGAACTCTTGCAGTTCTTGCGAATTTAATTGCAGACTTACTTTATTCGGTGATGGATCCCCGAGTAAGAGTTGGGGCTGGACGATAATATTATGAACTTTAGAAAATTTAGAAAAATGGACCCAGAGGCTGTCGCCAGTGACGAGCGAATGATTGAAAGTCGGGACACGATAGGACTTACACAAGGGCAAATCATTAGAAAACGATTCCGCCAACATCGCGCGGCAATGGCCTCAGTTTTCACTTTAGGAATTTTGTTTCTTGGAGTTTTTACCTCGCTGGATTGGCGCCTTTTCGGACTTGAAATTCCAGGTTGGTGGCGTTACAACCATACAGATATCCTCGAACTTCAGTTTGAGAACTGCCCCGGCGGAAGTGTTGGGTGTCCAACCATTGACTTTGTCCCATTTTTCGATGGCGACGGTCTAAGCTGGGGAGATTTTCCTTTCGGTCAAGACGATATTGGACGTGATTATTTCTCACTGGTGATGAGAGGAGCGCAACGTTCAATTTTCGTGATGGTTATTATCGGAGTCCTCGCAGCAACAATCGGTACTGTAATTGGTGCCATATCAGGTTACTTCAGAGGCTGGGTTGATGCGGTATTGATGCGAATCACGGATTTCATCATTACCATCCCTTCAATAATTATTGGCTCAGTAGTTGGCTACCATTTTGGAAACCTGGGCGTTGCCTTTCTTGCGTTCTACCTTGGTCTTTTCGCCTGGACTGGGCTTTCGCGGTTGGTCCGAGGTGAGTTCCTAACTTTACGAGAGAGGGAATTTGTTGATGCTGCTCGAGTCGCAGGGGCGAGTAATAGAAGAATTATCTTTAAACATATCCTTCCGAATGCAATCGGGGTCATTATTGTCTCCGTAACCTTATTAATGGCGGGAGCAATTCTTCTCGAATCTGCTCTTAGCTACTTAGGATTTGGAGTCATTCCTCCCGATGTTTCTCTAGGACTTTTAATTTCAACTTACCAGGAATCATTTTCAACAAGACCTTGGCTATTTTGGTACCCGGGCCTCTTTATTATTGTCATAGCACTCTGTGTAAATTTCATTGGGGATGGTTTAAGAGATGCTTTTGATCCTAGGCAGCGTCGCGGAAAAGTATTTCGATCAAATAGCGGGACAGAAAAGTGAGTAGAGGATTATTTCTAAACGGAGAACGCCAGCAGGGCACCAACAGCGAAAGCCAATGCAATATTCAAAATTCTTACTCTGTGGAAGATTTCAAGAAAGTTGAATTGTGGAATGTGCCCTGTTCTCAAAAATTCTCTCTGAAATTCTTGGGCGATGATAAGAGCGGGATTTGCAGTTCTCTCGAATTCGCGACGCTCGAAGTCTCGGGCAGTGAGTGTACTTGCCTCTCGAATTCGATCCACTCGATAGAAACCTCGAACAGTCAACTTTCTTTTACTTGGAGCAATCCAAGCAGTGTATTTCTTTCCGTGCCTAATGATTACGAAGTTGAGTTGGTCATCCATGCCGTGAATCTCACTCCAGGGGATTTGAATTGTGGAGAATGGGTTTCTGAAAACAACCCCATCCATAGAAAATTCAATTCTCGAATTCATGAATCCGAAGTAGATAGGAATTCCAATTCCGATGGACCAAGCGAGGGTGCTGAATCCGATGACTGGGCCTCCGTAGAGGAATTGTTGGAGTGTGAAAAGCAAGAGAAGTGTGAATGCAACGTAGGAGTAGAAGGTGTTTATTGCGGGTCTATAGATTTGATCCCTCATAATAGCTCCTTCTCTCCGAACCAATTTAATCAGAAATGGAAGATTGCTTCATGAGCGAACCAATTTTGCAAGTAAGAGATTTCACGGTTGAGTTTTGGGTGGATGGTGTTTGGTATCCGGCGGCTGTATCTATGAATTTCGACCTGTACGCGGGAAAGACGCTTGCGATAGTCGGGGAGTCAGGTTCCGGTAAATCCACTACCGCAATGGGTCTGATGCACCTGCTTGCTCCCAATTCCCGAAGTTCAGGAAGTGTCAAGATTAAAGGCAAGGAGATGCTTGAAGCGACACCACGGGAACTCCAAGCAGCACGCGGTCGTGAAGTGGCATATATTTTTCAAGAGCCAATGACGGCGCTTAATCCTGTTTATACAATCGGATTTCAGATCGTTGAGACTCTCCGTACCCACTTTCCAATAAGTTTAAATGAAGCTCGAGACCGCGCTATTGAATTAATAAAAATGGTCGAAATTCCTAATCCGGAATTATCAATTGATAAATATCCCCATCAATTATCTGGTGGTCAGCGCCAGAGAGCGATGATTGCTCAAGCACTGGCTTGTGATCCTGCCCTCTTGATAGCGGATGAACCTACAACTGCTCTTGATGTAACAATTCAGGCTGAAATCTTGGATTTAATGAGAGCGCTTCGGACAAAACTGAACTCGGCAATTCTGCTCATTACTCATGATATGGGAGTTGTCGCAGATCTGGCTGACGATATTCTTGTCATGAAGGATGGTCATGCTGTTGAGATGGGAACAGCTGACGAAATATTTAATCGCCCTACTCATCCGTATACGAGAGAATTATTGGCCGCAGTTCCAAAGCTGGGATCGGGTCGAAAGCGTAAATTAAGCGAAGCTCAAATAAACGTTCAGCCAGTCATGAAGATGGAGAATGTGACAATTGCTTATCCAAAACGAGGTCGAATTCCGGAGTTTGTAGCGGTTAAGGATTTTTCGCTAGAAATTTATCCGGGTGAAATCGTCGGACTTGTTGGTGAGTCTGGTTCCGGTAAAACGACTGTTGGGCGGGCGGCGATTGGTTTGTTGCCAGTTAAGGCAGGACGCCTTGAGATTGTTGGTAAAGACATTTCGAACGCTACCCAAAAAGACCTATTCCCAATTCGTCGCCATACCGGAATAGTATTCCAAGATCCAGCTTCATCATTGAACCCTCGCCTTCCAATAGGTGAGTCAATTGGTGAGCCAATCTTCCTGGCTGGCCTTGCAAAGGGCGAAGAATTGAACCACCGAATAGAGGATTTGCTCGAACAGGTTGAACTACCACGTTCTTATCGCAACCGTTTCCCGCATGAGCTCTCTGGCGGACAGCGTCAACGTGTTGGTATTGCCCGCGCCTTGGCTCTTACCCCAGATCTATTGATCGCAGATGAACCAACTTCAGCCCTTGATGTATCGGTGCAAGCCCGCTTCTTGGATCTGTTGCTAGAGCTACAAGATAAGTTGAAGTTTGCCTGTTTGTTTATTAGCCACGACTTAGCTGTTGTTGACATCTTGGCGCACCGCATCGCTGTTATGCAAAATGGTTTGCTAGTTGAAGAGGGCGACCGTGATGACATCTTGAAGCGCGCTAAACATGAGTACACCCGCAAGCTAATTGCTGCGGTTCCAGTTCCAGATCCAGAGGAACAAAAGAAGCGTCGCGAAGCCCGTCTGGCCAGCAAGTAAAAGCTAAGGTTTTAAAAGGCCTTTAACTAAGAGTCAGAGTCTGTTACCAGATTCTGACTCTTTCGCTTTCCGCCATGTAAAGCTCATCGCCGGGTTTAACATCAAATGCATCATGAAACTCAGAGAGATTTTTCAAGATCTGGTTGCATCTAAATTCACCAGGGGAGTGTGGATCGGTAGCAAGGCGCACTTTCATCGCTTCGGAGCGAATTTTGGAACGCCAGATCTGCGCATAACCAAGGAAGAATCTTTGATCTCCGGTGAAGCCATCAATTACCGGCGCCTCTTTACCAGCTAAGGCAAGTTTGTAAGCCTTGTAGGCAATAGTTGATCCGCCCAGGTCGCCTATGTTTTCACCAATTGTGAGCGCACCATTTACTTTGGTATCCGGCACCTCTTCTGGTGCAAGTGCGTTGTACTGTTCAATTAATTTTGAGGTGCGCTTTTCGAACTCGGCCCGATCTTGATCGCTCCACCAGTTAGCAAGATTTCCATCACCATCGTAACGAGAGCCTTGATCATCAAAGCCATGGCCAATCTCATGACCAATAACTGCGCCAATGCCACCGTAATTTGCGGCATCGTCAGCTTCCAAGTCGAAAAATGGTGGTTGCAAAATTGCGGCCGGGAACACAATCTCATTCATTAATGGGTGGTAGTAGGCATTGACGGTTTGCGGGGTCATTAACCATTCACTCTTGTCAACCGGTTTTCCAACCTTGTTGTACTCAAAATCTCCGCGAAACTTTGAGATGCGGGACAGGTTGCCCATTAAGTCACCACGTTTGATTTCCAGAGTTGAGTAATCGCGCCACTTGTCTGGGTACCCAATCTTTGGGGTGAACTTCTTTAATTTATCTAGAGCTTTAACCTTGGTCTCATCGCTCATCCAATCTAAAGAGTTGATGCTGATGCGATAAGCCTCGATCAAGTTATCGACTAACTCCACCATGCGTGCCTTTGCAGCGGCAGGGAAGTGGCGTTCGACGTAGAACTGCCCAACAGCCTCTCCCAAAGCGCTTTCGACAAGGGCTACACCACGTTTCCAGCGCTCTTTCAACACTGGAATGCCGGTCAAGGTGGTGCCATAAAAGGCAAAGTTTTCATCTACAAATGGAGAGCTTAAATATGGGGCGGCGCTCGATAGTAAGTGCCAGGTTAGCCAAGAACGCCATTTTTCAACATCAAACTCGGCAAACATTTTGCCCATGTTTTCAATGAAATCAGGTTGAGCGATAACAATTGACTCTAGAACAGAGCGTGGGATGCCTGCATTATCTGCCCATAAATGCCAGTTAAAGGGCGCTGCAAGCGTTGTAATCTCAGCAAAGCTCTTCTTATTAAAGGTCAGCACCGCATCGCGGCTACGGACCGTATCCCAGTGATATGAGGCAATCTGTGTTTCCAGGCTAATGATGCGCTGGGCGTGGGCAGCGGCGTCAGAAATTCCCGCCAAATTAAACATCCGCTCGATGTGTGCAACCAACTCACTTCGCACCTTGGCATGAGTCTCTTCGCGGTAGTACGCCTCGTCGGGAAGGCTAATTCCACCCTGATAGATGTAAGCAATATTGGTGGTGGGATCGGATGCATCGGCTGTTACCCAGCCATTTAGAAAGCCGCCGAGGCCGCGGGACTCAAACTGACCAAGTAGCGCGGTGAACTCAGTTAGATCGGCGAAGTTTTGCGCCTTTCTTAAATCATCAGCAATCGGCGATATTCCAAGTTTTTCAATTTGATCCTCATCCATGAAGTCTGAGTAAAGATCTCCAATTTTCTGGGCGTTGCTGCCAACTGGCCCACCGGTTTTTGCCAGCTCCTCAATAATGGAAAGCACATTTTTCTCTGATTCATCACGAAGAAAATAAAATGCGCCGTCGGCTGCTCTATCTGAAGGAATCTCGGCGGTATCAAGCCATCCGCCATTTACATGGCGATACATATCATCTTGGGGACGGATTGCTGATTTGAAATTACCTTGAAAAATACCGCTTTTTTGAGTCATGCCGAGACTTTAGCGCGCCACTTACCGGTGAGCCAAATGAAAATTGGCACCATTACCAAAGAGATTACAGCCGCCGGTCCCCAGGCAACAGCCGGGGAGGTGAAAAGGCTGACCGATGGAAGTGCGGAGTCTTCGGTGGAGACAAAGAGCGCTGCCAGCAAGTTATTTGCAAAGTGGGCACCAATGGCGATTTCCAAACTCTTATAGCGAAAAGTCACCCAGGAGAGCATAAATCCGGTGGCGCCATAGCTAATTAAAGGCAGCAAAAGATCATTTCCTGCCACCTCGGGGTTTGCCATATGAGGAGCGGCGAAAATCAGCCCCCCGAAAAATGAAACGCTCCATATTTTGCGTTCGCCATTATCAAACCATTGCTGCAGCCAGCCGCGAAAAAATACCTCTTCTGATGTTGTTTGAATTGGCAACAAAGTGAAAGCGACAAACAGGTAGGGAAGAAAGGCACGCAAATTCCAGCTCCACTCATAGCTGTCAGGGTTAAGCAGAATGTCGCTACCACCAGATAAAAGCAGAATTGCAGTCATGCTGGCAAAGCCCACCCAGGTAGATCTCCAGGAGTAGCTATCCCTGGAGGTGAAGAGTCTTCTGATTGGTAAGTTAAGTATTAGTCGATAAGCCAAGATAGTGAAGACGAAAAGCGGGATGAAGGAGACCAAAACGGTTGCAGCGGTACTCCAAGCCGGTTGCGACCTGACCAACTCAATATCTGCCGGGGCGGTAGAAAAGAGCCGATCGACCTCGTAGCCGAAAAAGGAGGCCGTGCCGACCGTCAAGAGTAAACCTGCGAACTGCCAACCGGTAAATATGAGTCCCGCTCCGACCAACCAGCGCCACCTGGCTGGGCGAAAAGACTCATCTGACATGACCAGATCATAGATTGCCGGGAAGAATTTAGTTGAAAGTCGCGCGAATCTTGTTTAACTTTCAACTAAATAGTTTTTCCCGTATTCTGTGGCTATGGCAAAAAAGAGCGCTCCACGTTGGTTAAATGCCCGAGAAATGAAGGCCTGGCGTGCCTACATAATTGCCTCACGCCGATTATTGGATGCTTTAGATGCCGATC
>VFQS010001062.1_pt1 | contig 26643 bp, 23 predicted proteins | sample 3512361 | NCBI WGS metagenome assembly VFQS01 (sample SAMN10412375, study PRJNA504923) | tailings metagenome | isolation source: Relicate 1 Philex TSF3 active mining | place: Philippines
GAGACAACAAGCGGAGGTGGAAAGACATAGACAAGAACAACTACAACTATATGAAAAAAAAATAAATGATTATAATGAAAATATCGGAATATATAATAGTCAATATGAAGGATATAAAGCTCGATTATATTCTTTAACAATAGCAAATAATCAAGAAGAAATAGCAAAAACGAGGGAACAGATGGATAATTTAATGAGAATTATACAATCAATGACACAAAGAAAAAATCATTATGAAGGTAAGAAACGAGAATTATTATCATCTATTAGACATATAGCACATGCAGCACCTTTACCATGGGCATCACAATATGTACCAGCAGCATCAGCAGCACCAGTAGCACCATGGGCATCACAATATGTACCAGCAGCATCAGCAGCACCAGTAGCACCAGCAGCAGCTCCTTCACAATGGGCACAAGCACGATACGCGCCAGTAGCACATGTAGCACCAGCAGTAGCAACAGCAGCAACAACAGCAACAATACCACAAGGATTTATAAGAGATGCAGCGGGAAATTTAGTGTTAGCGCCATATAGAGGAGATATGAGACAGAAATATATGAAATACAAGGCGAAATACAATGAATTAAAAAAGATGAATAAATTATAAAATATTATATATTATATATAAAATAAAGATGTATATAGGGAATGAATATTATTATATAGAGAATATAGAAAACATAGAAAATATAATAAAAAAGAAGAATATATATTTTACGAGAAATAAGAAATTAGAAGAGATGGAGATAGTAGAAAAAGCGAATATGATGGTATATAGTAGTAAAGGAATAAAAGATGATTACAGTAATATATATAGTAAAATAAAAGTGATGATAACGGATAATTATACGATAGATGAAGATAGATATTTAGAGATAGGAGATAATATAGAGATGATAATAATAGATGGGATAAGATATTATACGAGAGAGGAAGAATTTGAGAAGATAATGTTTATGAGTGGAGATAGATTGGAGGATTATTATAGGGAGAACAAGGATAAGATAGGAGAAATAAATAGCAGAGGATATAGTATAATGATGGTGAGTATAATGAAGAAGAGAGAGGGAATAATAAGAGAGATGATAGGAGAATTAAAAAGAGATATGAATAAATACAGGAAGATAATAAACAATAAGAATATACATGGAGATACAGTGTATTCGTGGATAGTAGCAAATAATATGGAAGAATTAGGATTAGAGATGTTAGGAGAGGTAGATATAGAGAGAACAATATTTGAGATGAGTAATAAATATTATATGCCGATAGATCAGATGATGAAGAGGAATATGGATAGATTAACACTAGAGACGATAAAAAGGGCGGATAAGGAGGTAATAAAGAAGTTTGATGATAAGAAGAAGTATGATAGTTTAATACATACAGCGATGTATTTAAAAAAGTGGGAAGCAACAAGAGAGTTAATAAAGAAGACGGATAGAAAGAAGATAAATAAGATATATGAGATAAATGATTATGAGAAGACGACATTATTAAATATGGCGATAGACAACAATCAGAAAGAGATAGCGAAAGAGTTGATAAAAGTGATGGATATAGAGATGATAAAGACGGAAGAATGTGAAATGACATCAATAGAGAGTGCGAGAGAGATGATGATGGAAGAAGTTGTAGAGATATTAGAATATATATATGATATGGATGAGAGTGTGAAGAGGGTGATAGAGATAATGGAGACAATAGATGGAAAGGTGAAGATTGACGAGATAATAAAGGAAAGATTGATAGAGATTATAAGAAGAAATTAATATTTAAAAAGATTAGATTTATATAAATTATAAAAATTATATAAATTATAAATTATAAGAAAAAAAAATTAAATAAACAAAGAGGAGATGATACCGATAGAAGATAGAATGATAAGAGCTGGATAAATGTAGATATAATTAAGATTGGATACATAATTTTTAGGATTATTAGGATCAATAAAAATTTTGCGAGTAGAATTTCCGGAACAGAAAGTTTCGGGGAGATGTATATTAAATTCTTGATTATTGTGAGAATAAACGAGATGTGAGGAACATTTAAGTTTAGAAGAGACGATATTACATGAGCATTTGATAACTCTAGCATTAATTTCAATATATTTGATATCTTTAGAGGAATGATACATATAGAAAGCAAAAGCGAGGACGACGATAGAAAAGACTAGTAAATTATAATTCATTTATATATGTATATATAAAATAAAAAATAAAAAATAAAAAATAAAAAATAAAAAAAATTGACTTCCGAGGAAGCAATTTTTTTAAATAAAAAAAATTGAAAAAAAAAGATAATGGAGATAATAGAAATATAAAAATATAATAAGATGGAAGAGATGGATGTAAATTTTGCGACGAGACATATAATGGAGGTATTATTAATGTTATCAATATATTACAATATAATGATGAAAGATAATAATATAAACATAAGATATAAGAGTGTAGTGGAGATATTTAATGTGATATATTTGCCGATGGTAATATACAATATAATAGTAGGATTAGAGATAATGAAGAGAGATGAGATGACGAATAGATATATAATATTTATGGCGATAAATGTGAGTGGAATAGCAGGATATATAAGGAGATTGATAAGATATGACAGTAATATATTATTTAGTTCAGTGATAGGATACATAGGATTAGTGATAATAATGGAAGGATTATATGGAGTGGATATAATGAGGATGATGTATATAGCAAATTACAATTTTTACAAAAATAATTCGATATCATATTATTATGAGAAGATACATAAAATGGAGGAGGCAAATTATATATTATAAATTAGGATAATTTAATATTTTTATATTCAAGAACGAGAACTTCTAATTTTTGTTTATTACAGTGAGTGATTTGTTTAGTAGAGATTATTTTAATATTTTGTTCGAGAAGTAAGATTTGATTTTCTAAATAATTACAATAATTATCTAATAATTGTTTTTGTTGTTGTTTATGTTGTTGTTTATGTTGTTTATTTTGTTGTTGTATATTTATATTATTATAAAATATAGGATAAGAAGTAGAATCAGATTTAGAATCAGAAGAAGAAATAGATTTAGAATCAGAAGTAGAATTAGTTGGAGAATGATTATTAGATTTAAATATATTAAAGAATTTCATAGAGTATAATAATATAGTATAAAATAAAAAAATCAATTTTTTATAAAAATTGAAAAATGAAAAAATTGAAAAAAGTGATATATTGAAGTAAAGAATAGAAAAGAATAAATAAGAATAAAGAAAATGGATGACATAGAGATTGAGGAGATGGGTTATTTTACGGAGGAGTATATAACACAGAAGATGATAGAAATAACGAGGAGGAGACAGGAAGAAACGAAGGAGAGAATGAGAGATAGGATGTTGAAGATGGTAGCAATATCACGAGTATGTGGAGTGAGTGTAGGGAATGCACTATTAACGGAAATAGACAATGGAATATATTGTTTTAACGAGAGGATGGAGAGTTTAGAGAGTGAATATAGGATAAGAAGAGATTACGACAGGAGAAGGAGAATATCAAGGATTGAACATATGGATATAGTGATAAATATTAGTGGAATATATTTACCAGGAGAAAGTAGAATAAGAGATGAAGAAATAAGGAAGTATTTTGAGAAGAAGGAGAAGGAGACAAGAGGAACATATATATTTGAGATGGAGGAGATGAGTGAGGAGAGTAGGAACAAGTATGAAAAGATGGTAGAAAAGTATGAAAAGGAGATAAGAGAGAGAGGGGAGATGATAGAGAGGATGACAGTAGGACAGATAGTGGAATATATGATGAAGATATAAAAATAAGGATAAATTTTTATAATAAAAGTAAATAAAAATTTAAGTATAAAATAAATATAGAAATGGAAGAAATAGAATTAGGAAATATAAACAGATGCATAATATGTTTAGAAGAAAACACTAAATTAATAAAAAATGCGAGATGTTTATGTGTATATTATTATTGTGAAATATGTAAAAGACAAGTAGAAAATATGAACAGATGTCCATTATGTAGAATAAATATAGTAATAAATATAAATCAAGTAATAAATATAAATGAAGAGGATAATATAACATATAATGATACGATGAGGACGATATTAACATTTATGTATATAATGACAGGATTGATAATAAATATGATATATATATATTTTATGATAACAAATAAGAATAAATTAGATAGATATAAAAATAAATATGAAGTGGATAGAGAGATAATAGAGAATAGAACGCGAATAAATATAGAGTATAACATAAGAAAGGCGGTGAGTGTAAATTATGTGATGAATATATTAATGATGATAGGAATGGTGATAAATATAATAAGATATGTAAAAATAAACGATAGAGTATGTAGGAATTTTATAATATATAAAGTGATAGGATTAATGGAGATGATATATGGAATAAGTTATAATAAAGTGATAATGGAGAGTGATAGAGAATATAAAAGTAAATATTTTAAAGAAGGATATGATTATAATTATTTGGAGAGAAATAATATAATAAGAAGAGGAGAGTATGATATGTATGGATTAGAAGAGAAAATAAATATGATATATAAGATACTAATAATAGTGATGATAACAAGTATAATAAATGGAATAAAGTTAGGATATAAGGAAAGAATAATAACGAGTATAAAGAGAGTGATGATGTATATAGTGAGTATATATATAATGATATATAGTGTGATAGAGATAATAAGTATAAATATTTAGAAGATAGAAGAATTAAATGAATATAGAAAATGTTATGTATAAATAATAATAATTTTTAATAATAATAATTTTTTTCTAAAAAAAATCAAAAAAGAAATGAGTACGGGACTTTTTTGAATTTTTATTTTTATTTTTATTTTTATTTTTATTTATTATTATATAAAAATGAAGAAGATAAACAGAAAATCACAAAAACTTGGAAGTGGGTGTAAAATTAACAATATTACATGCTAGATTGTTGAAATAATTGGAATAATTAAAGAGTAGGAAGAAGGTAAAATATATTAAAGTAGATTAAAGAAATTTTTATATAATCAAAAAAAATTGAAAAAGTAAATATATATACAATATATATTATAAATAAGATAATGATTAAAAAAGAGATGTCAGAAATAGAACAAACTGTAAAAACTATGAGTTTTATGATATTTGTGATGTTAATGATGATAATACATTTGAGTTATAGAAACTGGAGACTAAAGAAGGATTATAACAAAAATGTAAATATTATAAATAATATGCAAAAAAGGAAATTAGAATTAGAAATAATGAAAATGGAGGAGGAAATAGAAATAATGAGAATACAAAAACAACAATTGAAAATGATGATAGAAAATAATAATAAATAATTTTTATATAATAAACTAGTATAAAATTTCAATTTTTTAATACAAAAAAAAATTGAAATTTTAATTATATATTTATATACTCATATAAATATATAAAGAAGATGATGACACCATTAGATGATATGGAAAGAGGTTCATATGATACGATTGATGTATCACATAAGGTGGATAATTATATAATAAGGAGGAAGAGGACATTAGGAGTGTTAACAGTATTAAATGTAGTATTATATGTGTTATGGTGGGTGATAAGTTATGAGAATTTTGATTCGAAAGTGAAGACGGTATTTTGGTTTAATGTGATAGATATGTTAAGGAATACAATATATTTGGAGATGTTGATAATGGCATTATATAAGCACCGAGAGATAGAAAAATCGCAGAATTATGTGATAATGAGTTATATGATGTTAAATATAACGAATGTGATTTTAATATTTTATCCGTGGTATTTGTATGACATAATGGATAATTATAGGATAAGTATATATGAGATAAAGATGGCTGGTCAGATAGTGATATCATTTTTCTTTTTGATATTAGGAATAATAAATGTAAGTAATGATTATTACAGGATATATCCGAAGAAGATGGTAATAGTATTTAGAAATATAATATCGTGGTTATTTTTAGGAATAACATTTACATTATTTGGATTATGTATCTATATAATAATGTTATTATATAGTACAGATGAAAAAATAAAGGATTTTTTGAAAGATTTTAACATAAATTTTGATGGAATAGTAGAATTAAAGATAAAGAATTTGATATTATCGATGGTAATAATAGCGGGATTAAGTTTTAATATGAAAATAATATTTGATAACATAAGGACGACGAATAATAAGGATATAGGAATATGTTATAGTATAATATTCTTTATTTTGAGATTTGTTCCATTAACAGTGTTATTATATTATATGAATATGTTATATATAATACCAAATATTATAATAACAAATTATATGTCAAATCTGGTAATTATGGACTATTTTATGAAACAATAAAATTTATTTATTATCAAAAAAATTGAAAATAAAATTATATGATATATTATTTTATCTTTATCATAATCTGTATTATGTCATCAAGACTACAAGATATCATTTCACAGTGTGATGAATTGCTTTCTGAAATTAAATTTACAAGTCATAGTGATGAGATTTCAAGATTAGAACTTATTATTAACAAACAAAAAGAACAAATCCAAAAATTAGAAACAACACTTGCTCAATGTCAAACAAAAATATTATCAATGGTTAAACAACAAAGAAGAATTAGTGATGATGATTATTTTAAGCAATTCAAACCAGAAACATTTACTGATATTAAATATAGTTATGAAAGAACAACATTACAATATATATTTAATATTATTATATTGGCTATAAAAACAGATTCTAATACCAATTATTATTCATCAATAACACATTATTTAAGCGACACCGGATATTTGATTAGGTATTCAAAAATAGACCCGCAAAGGTGTGGAGATGCACAAAGAAGTGTTGAATTAATAAACATTCCTTTTTTGGTTGAATATGGAATAAGTGAAAGAAAAATAGAATTTGAAATTATGAAACAATGTAGAGATGGAAGTTATAGTGATGTAAAAATTGGATATAAGAATATGAATACAGATAGGATAAATTTAAGTGGAGATATAATGGATAGAATTAAGTCATTTTATTTTTTTAATAAAATTTGATTTTTATAATATATGATAAATGAATATAGAAAATAGAAATGAAAAAACTAGAAGGAAATGGATATTACAAGATAGATGAAAAAGAGATAATAGAATACGATATAGAATATGTGAATGATGAAAGAGTGGAGAATTTAGAATATAAAGATGGGAATGTATTAGTATATAGTATAAATAGGAGGGAAGATAATGATTACGGAGATTTAATAAATATGATGAGTAGTATAAGGATAATAGTAAGTGATTACATAACGATGACGATGATATATAGAGAGATACCGAGTAATATAGAGAGGATAATAGTGGATAAGAAGGAGTATAAGAATGAGAGATATGAGTTAATGGAATTTATGGAAGAAAAAGAGATAATAGAATATGTGATGGAGATAGAGAATAAATATAATGATAGTGATATATATAATGATAATAATGAGAATGGAAAGAATATATTATATTATGTATGTAATATAGGAAGAGAGGAGTTATGTATAAAGATAGCTGGAAAGATGAGAAGAGAGAGTATAGAGAGGATATATGATAATAACAATACGATATTACATATAGCGAGTTATTATAGAATGGAGAGATTAATAAAATATTTAGTAGGTAGATTGAGTAGTGAGTATATAAACAAGAAGAATAAGAAGGATGAAACGATATTAGATTTATCGAAGAGATATAAATTAGGGAATATAAATATGATAATGAAATATATAAATAGAAAAGATTGAAAAATATATAATATAGAAAAAAAATATAAAATAAAACATAAAAAAGATGTTAATGAATGGATATTACAGAATAGAAGACAGTGTAGAGAACATAAGTAAGATGGAGATAAGATTTGACAATAAGAGATTAATAGATTTAGAGATACCGATAGAAAAACCGAATGTGATAGTATATGGAGTATATAATAAAGAAAGTGAGAGAGAAAATTATGATAATATATATAGTAGTGTAAGGATAATGATAACGAATAAGGAGGCTATAAATGAAGATAGATATGAGGAGATAGGAAGAAATATAGAGTATATAATAGTGGATGAGATAAGGAGGAATAAGAAAGAGAATATGGTAAAATATATGAGTAGAGAGAGAGCGGAGGGATATATAAGAGAGGAAGGAATAAATAAGAATAGATATGATTATATAAATGAGAATGGAGAAAGTTATTTATATTTGAGTTGTTATTTTGGTTTAAGAGAAATAAGTTTAGAATTATTGGAAAAAATGGATAATAAAGTGATAAATATAAATATGAGAAAGAAGAATATATTAGATTTAATATGTAAGAGGAGTAATATGGAAGAAGTATATTTTAGATTGATAGAAAAATTAGATAAAGAAATAATAAATTATGTGAATGGAGATGATACGACAGCATTATATTGGAGTATAGCATATATAAGAAGTAATGAAATAGCATTATCATTAATAGAAAGAATGACAGAAGATAATATAAACAGAAGGAATATATATGGCGAGTCGATAATATATGTAGCAGCAAAAAACGAGATGAAAGAGGAAGTTATGATGGAATTATTGAAGAGAACGAGAAAAGAGATAATAGATGATGAAAATTTGAATGGTAGTGTATTATATGAGTTAATAATGAATGGAATGGAAGATGTAGCGATAGAGGTTTATAGAAGGATGAAGAAGATAAAGAAGAAAAAGGAGATGGTAATAAGGATAGCGAGAAACAATGATATGGAAAGATTAGAAGAAGAAGTTAGAAATGAATGAAGGTTTTATTTTTTATAAAAGATCTACGAGAGTATTTGGTGCTAAAGCAAATAATACATATGTTTGATTACTATCGACATATATGATAATAAGAGAAGCAGAAGAGTGACGGAAACTCCAAGAATAACAGAATTACAAGCGGAAGAAGAAGAAAAAATAGAGGTAGGAATAGGTGGAGTATAAGGAGAATATACAACGACAATAATATGAAAAAAATTGAAAAAAACAGTATGACGCATTTAATAATTAGTATTATAATACAATAATGTCAAGAAAGGGATGCAACTAGTAGCTTAAAACTTGATATTTCTTGATAATTAAATATTAAATATCAATTTTTTATAAATAAAAATAATTTAAAAAGAAATAATTATAAGTAATTAAGATATGGAGTTTCAGTCATCAAACATAGAAGTATCTGTAAAATGGACATAATTAATATGGCTTAATAGAAGGTTAGTTCCATACCCTTATTAAGTGATGACAAAGGATCAATAAAGTGAAAAACAAACTTAATTGATCCAGAATGTGAGATGCCACCTTTCTATGAATATATTATGAAATAAATTATGAATTTTGTAAAAAATAAATAAAATAGAGTAATATATATTAAAAAACATAGAATGTAACAGATTTAATTATTATTAGTTAAATCTAGTAAAAGAATAAAAGTTGATATGAACGATTAAATTATCAAGAAATATCAACTTTTATGCATCGGAAGACTAAAATCAACAGCAACACGCAATGATGCAACATCTGTAATTGCGAAGGTTCATAATGGAACAATAACAATCAGTTATGCAAAAACAGGACATTCTGTTAAGCTTTAATTTTTTTATCAACAATATAAATTATATTATTTGATTTATAGTAAAATAGGACTTAATAGTACGAGGAGAAAATAAATTTAATTTGAGTAGATCAAAGAATTATTTACATAAATATTTAAAATATAAAGAAAAATATATGTTATTAAAAAAAGATATAATGAATATAAATAAATTTTAATAATAAAAAATTAATCTATATAAATAATATAAAATTAAATGTCAGTTTGGAAATTTGATTCTTCTTCACCGGCAGCTTCTTCACCGGCAGCTTCTTCACATGCTACTTCTTCACATGCTACTTCTTCACATGCTACTTCTATGAGTTCAGAATTAGCACAAGCATCTAGTTCATCTTCAAGAAGACCATTACAAGCAACGATAACAGGACCAACAACAAGAACAGAAATACCGACAGAAGTAATTTTTGATAATAGAATAAATACAGATAAAATTATGTATGAAACATTATTTGAGATACCTGAAAGTAGTATAATGAGAGTAGAAGGAGAAAAAATATTTCCTACAGAGATAAGAGATGAAAATTTAAATATATATACATTTTCTGATATACATGGAGATATAGATGTATTAATAGTATTATTAAGAGAATGTGCGAAGGTAATAAGAAAGAAAGCAACTGTAAAAGCTGAATATATAAAAAGAATAGAAAATGGATATAGAGATCCAGAATTAGAAATATATTTACAGATGGATGTATCAAGACAAGATGGATTATATGAATGGGATTTAGGATATGAGTGGTGTGGAAGAGAAGATGAAATAGTTGTAATAGTAGGAGATATAATAGATCCAGTAAGGAAAAATGGGACAGGAGAAGAGATAAATGCCGAACATTATTATCCACAGATAGAATTAAAAATAATAAAATTTATAAATGCGATAAATAGTGGAAGGAGGAGAATAATAAAATTATTAGGAAATCATGAATTAATGAATGCAACAGATGATTCAAATGGTACAAATATTAGTAGATATATATTTAATATGGACAGTGGATATCAACTATATTATATTGATAGAGAAACAGGAAAACAATATAGAAGAAAGGAGATGTTTCAATTAGGAAATCCAGGATGGGTAGAATTAATGAGAGGAGGTGCGGGAATAATAATAAAAATAAATAATTTTGTATTTGTTCATGGAGGAATAGTAATAAAAAATTATACCAGATATGAAAATATAAATAATATATTAAATCATGGAACATTAGAAGAAATAATAAATATAATACAAGTTGAAAATTTACATGATAGTAGAGCAAGTCCAGTATGGATTAGAATGATTGGAAGTGCAGAAGGCGAATCATCATTTACAGGTTCAAGTCATAGAACATCATTAGAATTAAAGGGTGATAATAGTTTAACAATGGAATTTTGCAATAGTGTTAATAAAGCGATGAGAATATTTAATATAGGTGCACCTGAACCGGTTGATGATCCTAATAATTTAAAATTAGTAATAGGTCATTGTCCTCAATTTAAGGATAATACGAATGGAATAAATAAAACATTTAGAAAAGCGAGGACAATAAAAACAGGTGATAAAATAACAATTTTTGAACACGAACAAGATGGAATATATAAAGGTAGAGAAAAATTTGAAACAATACAAAATCCAATATTATTTGGAATAACAACAGATTGTAATGGTAATCCAGAACATAATGAAATATTTAAAGTTGATGTTGCCGTATCCAGGGGATTTGATCAAGTATCTAAATATTTAGGTGATATGAGAGTATTAATGAAAATGGACGATATTCATAAATTTGAATATCAATATATAAGATTACCACAATTATTAAAAATAGAACCAAAAATTCAAAGTTCAGATGCTAGTGCCGATGCGAGTGCAGATGCTAGTGCAGATGCGAGTGCAGATGCTAGTGCAGATGCTAGTGCAGATGCGAGTGCAGATGCTAGTGCAGGTATTTCATTAGAAGATGTAAAAATGACAGAAGATGAAGTAGATAAGAAAAAGAAGAGATTATTAATAATAAGAGCAACAATGAAATTGACGAGAAATAATATAATGAGAAAAGATTGGGAAAGAGTAGCAAAATCGTATACAACATTTAGAAAAAACAATGCATTAGATTTAACAAGTTCGCCGAATTACTTAAAAAAATATTTAAAATATAAAGAAAAATACATGTTATTGAAAAAAGAAAAAGGATTATAGAAAATAATTATTTTTGTAGTATTATAATATTATAATAATATATAATATAATGGAAAATATAACATCAGAACAAGAAAAATTATACAATACATTAGAACCTGAATTAAAACCACTGTATAGAAATTATTTTGTTAATTTAAATAGAGAAAAAAAAATAATAGAAGATATAGTAAATCAGATGAAAGAGAATGATTCTAAAGTAATTGAAAGTATTCTAATACGAGAGGAAAGAGAAAAAATGCAAATTAAATTATATAGAAAAAGATCATCTTATAAAAAGAACAAAAATGAAGAAATTGAAAAAAAATATAAAGAAATATTAGATCGTGATTTATTAGATTTTAGTAGAAGGACAACAAGACCAACAACCGAAAGTTCATCATCCTCGTCAGCATCGGCATCATCACATGTTAGACCTAGAACAGCAACACCAACAAGACCAACTGAAAGTTCATCATCCTCGTCAGCATCGGCATCACCACATGTTAGACCTAGAACAGCAACACCAACAAGACCAACCGAAAGTTCGTCATCCTCGTCAGCATCGGCATCATCACATGTTAGACCTAGAACAGCATCTGCATCATCACATGTTAGACCTAGAACAGCAACACCAACGAGATCAACGACAAGTTCATCATCCTCGTCCACATTGGTATCACCACATGTCAGATCTAGTTCGCCAACAGCAACAAGACCAGTGGCAAGTTCATCATCGTCGTCAGCATCGTCATTACCTGTATCATCGGCATCGGTATCAGGTTCAGCATCAGCATGGGCATTACCTGTATCATCAACGTCGGCATCGGCTGCAGGATCTGCATCATCATCAGCATTACCATACGTAAGTTCTAGTTTACCGTCAATAATAAAAAATGCGGATGAGATATTAGAGGAAATAGTAAGTTATAGGGAAAGAAGTGGTAAGGGAACATCTGCTACACCAATAGATAAGATGCAAACAGAAGAAATGAAAAAGATCATGGGGAGTCATGATGAATATTATACACAGATGGTACGAATGGAAGATAAAACGCGAATATTTAATCATTATGGACGATATATAAAAAAGGAACCATTAAAATTTGAGACAGAAATAAGATCAGACAGAATAGTAGTATATTCATGTTCTGATTTTCACGGAGATATAGATTTATTGATATATACATTAAGAGAATGTTGTAATGTAATAGTTCCAATTGAGGGTGCTAAACCTGAATTAACAAGTGAAGGTTATGATAAAAATGTGAGATATGAATTAGAAGTTGATTTATTAGATCCAAGAGCGAGATATGTTCCATCATTAAGTTATAAATGGAATGAAAATAATGAATATATACAAGCGGGATATGAAGTATATGTAGTTATAGCAGGAGATATATTAGATGGTTATAGAACAGGAAATACAGAACATTATTATCCACAGGTAGAATACAAGATGTATAAATTCATAAATGCAATAAATAATGGTCATAGAAGAATAATAAAATTGTTAGGAAATCATGAATTATATAATATGGATAAAAATTTTTCAGGAGAATTTACGCGATATATGTTTCCACAAGATGTTGAAAATCCTAGAAAACCATATTGTACAGTAGATGGAAGGACATATACAAGAATAGAATTTTTTAATTATCCAAATCCTGGATTTTATGAAATAATGAAAGGTGGAGCGGGAATATTAGTAAAAATAAACAATTTAATATTTGTGCATGGTGCAGTGGTGGCGAGATCATTTTTATGGTATAAATACATAAATATAATACTTAATCATGGAAATGAAATAAAGTTATCGGACGGAAGAACTTTAATACAGGTATTTTTAACTTATTTAAATGATGATTCAGATAATGGTCCATTATGGAATAGAATGTTAGGAGATACTACTGATTCAACAATGAGAGTAACTAATTCAGCCAAAAAAGAAAATTTTTGTCATAGAGTAACACAAATATTAGATACATTTAATTCGGATGCTCCGGAACCTAAAATAGCATTAGCAGATTTAAAAATTATTATCGGACATTGTCCACAAAATTTCATAGGAATTAGCGAACAAAATAAAACATTTTCTGAAAAAATATTACCATCCAGAGATATAAGTGGAAATGTAAGAACAACAACATTTAGACATCATAGAAGGAATGTTAAAATTACATCAGCAAGAGAAAATAGAACACACGAAGAAATAAAAAATCCATATATATTTGGAATAACAACAGAATGTAATGAAGAAACAAAAAATGAAATATTTAGAGTAGATGTTGGTGCTTCAAGAGCATTTGATCATGGTCTTATTAGACGTGATTGTGTAGATAGAATATGTGAAGCACATAGTGTAGTAAGATTGCCACAAGTATTAAGGATAGATCATTTTAATAGAGATTTTAGATATGATATAATAGATATAGTTAGAGGAACAGTAAAAATGGCGAGAAAAAATATAAGAAGAGAAGAATGGGAAAGACAAGTTAGAGGAAATAGAGATTTTGATTTAGACATACCTGGAAATTATTTAAAAAAATATTTAAAATACAAGACAAAATATATGTTAATAAAGGGTAATGAAAAAAAAATAGAATAATAATATATAATGGATTATTATAGTAAATACAATAAATATAAAAGAAAATATATAGATATAAAAAATAAATATAATATAATAAGTAGATATAAAGAAAAATATATAAAATACAAGACAAAATATATAAAAGAAAAAAGTGATAAAATTGAAATAGAGATGTTATTAGACAAATTAGAATATAATTTTCGTGAATATAAAAAAAAGATAGAAAATGTGGAAATAGTAATAACAAAATATCATAGAATATTATATTATGAATTTAATAAATTTGAAAAAGAATTTAAAAAAGAAAATCTAAAATTATTAAATAATATAAAAAATGAAGAAGACAAAGAAAAATTAAAGGAAAAAATAAAAAGTGAATATAATAAAATAATAGAAATTTATTATAGTTATTTTTAAGGTAATGAATTATAATATTGATTAGCATGGGTTTTAGAAGAAATAGTAGCATTATATAAATAATCAAAAGATGATCATAACAATTTAAGATTTTTATCATTTATTATAATCTTATATTTCTGTTCCACTATTTTATTATAATTAATAATAGTAGTTTCAAGAGTCAAAACATTATCTGCAAATATAATATTTAATATATGATTAACTTCCATAAATCTAATATAATTAGAACTAAATATTTTAACAAATCTAGTATTATTTATATAAAATATTCCATAATTGTAATAATATTATAAAAATAAACAATAATATAATTAGTTATTATATATAAATAAAAATATTATGGATGATAATTATAAAAAATATATAAAATACAAAAATAAATATAATAAAATAGTTGGAGGAAGTAAAATTTTTGATTTGGATAAAAAGTCAGAATATACAAAAGGAGAATTACATGAGAATATAGAGAAAATATATAAAAAATATGGTGAAAACATAAAAATAAAGTATAAAGATTTAATATTAGATGTTGAATTAAAAAAAATAAAATTATTAAATAATCAGGAAATATATCAGATGATGTATGATATTAAAAAAAGGACATATGATTTAACGCCATTTATAATAGAATTTATAGATCCGATAACAATGGAAAAAAACAATACAACCTATATATCAAATATACACAGAACAGAAAAGATAAGTGGTTCAGAGATGGTTAAAATATGTTTAAGAATAAATGAGGTATTAGGAGCGGAAAAAACGATATTAGGAGATGGAACGAAGGTAGTGTGTGAAGTGAATAAAGAGGAAATGGATTTATCATATTTGAAGTTATTAGAGAGGAAGAAGACATTTTATATGAATTTAGGATTTGATTATGAGATAACGAAAGATAGATTTTTTCATGTGAGGATAGAAGACAAGGAAGAATTTAGAAAAAAGATAAATGAGACAATAGATAATATAAGAAGAATAAAAACAGAAGAAATAATAGAGGAATATGAGAAAACAATGGAATTATTGGTGAAGATGATAAAAGAGAATTACAAGGAGAAGATAGAGATGAAGAAGAGTGTATGGAATCCGATATATAAAGATATATATATAGAAAATCCGGAAAGTAAGATAATAGAAATAATAGAGGAAAGCAAGAAGGTTTTGGATGTATTAAATAAATACAGAGAAATAGAATATTTGTATGAGATAATGATAAAAATATTTAAGAAAAAATGTGATGAATATGTTGTGATAACAAAATATATAGTAGAGAATATGAGGACAAAGATAAAATATGGAAAAGAGAAGATAGAAAGGAAATATGTAAAAGATTTTAGTTTATTGGTAGATTTAAGATATATATGGTATTCATATATTTTTGTTTAACATTTCATACAATAAAAATAAGTATTTATTTTTGTTTAACATTTCATACAATAAAAATAAGTATTTATCATTTCATCTGTGATTTCAATGATAAATACTTATTTTTGTATTTCAAATATTTATTTCTATAATATAGTTCATCATCATTAAAATCTGAAGAAGGTGGTTGATATATATTATTAATTAAATCGAAATTATAAACATAAGAGATAATATTAAGATTATTTTTATTTATATCAGGAATTAATAATGAATAAAGATTCATAATATTAGCATAATATAATAATCCTGCATCACCGACATATCTAATAAATTTAGAATTGTTGACATCATTTTTATGAACATTTAATCTATATATATTAGTTTTAGATGTTATAATTTCAGAAATATCGCCCCCCTTTTGTAAATATTTATTTAATGAAAATCCAGCACTTGGATGAGTACCAAAACCAAAACCAAAACCAGAAGGAGCTGCAGAAGCAGAGGCAGAACCAAAACCAGGAGGAGCAGCAGAGGCATAACGAAATCCAGAAGGAGCTCCAGAAGCAGAGGCAGAACCAAATCCAGAAGGAGCTGCAGAAGCAGAGGCAGAACCAAAACCAGAAGGAGGAGTAGCAGAGGCAGAACCAAATCCAGAAGGAGCAGGAGAGGCATAAGCAGAGGCAGAACCAAAACCGAAAGGATCAGGAGAGGCAGAAGGAGTAGCAGAGGCAGAACCAAAACCGAAAGGAGCAGAAGAGGTAGCGGAAGAAGCAGAGGCATAAGCAGAGGCGGAAGAGGCAGAATCAAAAAGAGAAGAATTAACGAGATGAATAAAATCTTGAATGGAAAGTAGATTATAATTTTCTGCGATAATAAGGAGGATGATAAGTGGTTCAGGAGTAATATTTTTCAAAGAGTCGGAAGAAAGAATAAAAGATTTAAGATGATTATAAAGAAGAGTAATATCAGGTGAAATAGGATTAATGATAGTATTATTAAAAGAATTTATTATTTTAAAAGATGAATTATTGATAGAAATAGCGACATCATTAGGGAAATTATGATTAATATTAATAGAATTATTATAAAGAGAAGTAATAATATTAGAAAAATTTTTAATAATGAAAGAGCCATCAACAAGAGTTTGATAATTGAAGTAGGCGATATATTCATAAAGATTGAGAAGTATAATTTCATCAGACCCGATAAGAATGGAGTCATCAATATTTCGAACTAAAGGGATAGAAGAAGATTTGATAGTATTATACAAATGAATAAATTGATAAGTTCTAGTAGAAAGAGTATTCCAGAAAGTTTTTTTAATTTTAAGAGCGAAAGCGATGAGTCCGGCTTCTTGAGGAACGAAAAGATATTTATTTTTTTTATTAAAAGTGTTAGAAATACGTGGATTAATATGGTGAGAAACTAAAGAATTAAGAATATGAGCTAATTTTTGATTATCCGGGAGAGAATTTAAGGTTTCATCAAGAGTGAAATTACTGATAAGATTTTGAGAAAGATTATCAAAAAAATCAGGATTATTAAGGAAATTAGATATAGAGCCATAAAAAATTCCCCAAGAATTTTTTTCACCGGTATAAGAAGGATGGAATTTGATATCATTATTATCATTAATTAAAGTAGGATTTTCCAAAGTATCGATATTAACGATACCATTAGAATAGAGGATAGCAGTATTTTCAGGATTACTTAAAACATGAAGATTATAGCAATCCGAAAGAGAGATGACACCATCAGCTTCTCTAGAAGCGGCGATATTAACATCATCATCCATAAAGGAGTGATATCTTTGTAATCTATAATTAGCCATATTAAAAGGAGAAGGATCAGGAATAATATTAGAATTACACATATTAATATAGATTTCACAATTAGGATTATGGAAAATAAAATTAAGAGAATTAAAAATGATCCAATAATGTTCATTTTTACCGTGTGTAGATTTAATAAGATGTAGTGTTTCAAAAACGGAGACATCTAAATAAATTCTAAAAACCCAATCAGGAATGATTCGTGAAATATTATTAGCAGATGTTATAATATTAAGGAGATACATAATTAATTTATTAACATTATTATCGATAATATATAAAACGACAGAAATAGCATTACATCTTTTATTATGTTTAGGGAAAATATCAAAAATATTTATTAATTTTTGTAAATTATAAATAGCACGACAATTTTTAATAATATTTGAAGGATCATAAATTTTGTTATATTTATCCATTCTTTTAACACTTAATAATAAACAATTATCAGTATCAAGTTTAGATTTATTATCTAAAATATTTTTTAAGAATAAATTTTTACATTCTTGTAAATCTTCAATATTTTGTGAATCCATAAAAGCACGATATCTAGCAATACATTTATTTCTTATACTTTCTTCTGCTGTTGCCGATGACATATATATTATATGTATACAATATAAAAAATTGAAAAAAAAAATAAATGGAAACAGTAAATAATATATAGTATGAAATGATGGTATGAAAAATAAAAACATTTAATAGTTCTTTCAATATATAGTTCTTTCAATGTAAAGAACAAAATTAACAACAAGTAATATCTTTCAATGTAAAGATTTTTTTTGATAAATTAATTAATCAAAAAAAAAAATATTTCATTCTCATAATCTAACATTCAATTAATAAATAATACAGAGAGAAGAAGATAAATAAGAAGAAATACAGCATAGTAATAAGAAATGTGAGGAGGATTAATAGGAAATTCCACTGATACTTTTATGAATTCCAGATAATGAGACATCATAATTTTTATGATATCTAATAAAAAAAACAATATAAAGTAATAATAAAATAAAATAGTATGTTGTAAATAGAAAAAATTAAATATACAACATATTTTTTGATATGACTCCAATTAAACTGCGTTTGAATTTCCGTGATATCAAATAGTAAAACTAGTGTTAAAACAAGTTTTAAAAATAAAAACACCAAATAGTTCTTTCAATGTAAAGAACAGCAAATAGACATCATAAAAGATATGATATCTATTATAAATATTTATATATATTTATATAGTATAATAAGAATAAAAAAAATTGCAAAAAGGAATAGTTTGAACGGCTAATAGAATGAATAAGATTACAACAACAAACAGAGCAATGGCAATGTCTTTTTCGATGTTTTCGCCGACGGTGGGGAGCCTGTCGTCGATGATGTACGAGCACCTGGAGGAGGTGGCGGCGTACGTCTACCACGGGGAGGCGTCGAAGGAGAAGATGGAGGAGCTGGAGCAGCTCTTCCTGGAGTGGAAGGAGATGGGGGTGTCACGCTACGCCGCGAGGGAGGAGTCGGAGACGGTGTCGCTGGAGGGGTTGGAGCTGTTCAACCGCTTCACGAGCGTCTTCGCCGAGGTGGAGGGGCGGATCGCTGCAGCCAAGCGCGAGATTTCCCTGGGTCGTTTGAGGGAGAGTCGTGCGCGCGGCTGGTCGTTCCGTCGTCAGTGGTGAAGGACGGCGGGATGACGGAGGGCAGAGACAGCGAGAGAATGCAGGTCAGAGCCTAAAAACACTTTTTCTAATGGTGGAGGAGAGGGTGTATCAAAAAAAATTTATTTAATTAATTTATTTATAATTTTTTTAATTTATTTATAAGTTAATTAAAAAAATTATAAATAAATAATATAGATGGAAGGAGTGCGACAGATATTACACCTTTTTCACTGAAAATCGGGACACTTTTTCAGTTAATTTAGTGTAATTGCACCTGTCACAGGCGTGGTTGATACTTGACCTCCCAATTTGCAGTGTCCTTTTTTGCTAGAGGTTACAACCTTTTGTTTTTCTTCTTTTATTATATCACCTTTTTCTAAATCATAATCTCTTCTATATTTTAATGGTCTTTCTTTTTTATCAAGATAATGATTTACTATTTTTATCATATTATTTACTGCGTTTTCATCACGATTTATACATCCTATTTGTCCGTTTTCCATTTTATATGTTAAAACAGAATGTAATTTTCTGATTACTCCATTTGCATCTGGTAAATATAAATTTTCACAAACTTCTTCAGTTTTATGATTTAATTTTGATGTTCTAAATTCATCCAAATTATATACTTTCATTTGTTTTCCTATTAATCTTTTTAGTCTATTATTAGGTGTAGATATATTACCTTTATGACAATTAGTCTTAAAACTAAAATCACCAAACAATATAATTGAATCTTTACCAAATGTATTTTTAATTTCTTTAATCATTTTAGTTTCAGTATGCTTCCTATTTAAATATCCATACCATTTATACTTTCTAAATATTTCTTTATTATATTTATCAAATAATATTGAATTGATTTTATTCTTGTTTTTTATAAATTCTTTAAATTTCTCAAAATCACAAGTTCTTGAATTATATTTACTTAATTCATTTTCTACTTTGGATATGTCATTTTTATCTTTATAATTTTGAATAAGTCTTTGATATTTTAATCTTTTTGTTAATTTTGCATGTTTTCTATTGGTATATCTATATTTCTTACCATTTTTATTTTTCATATATAAAAGTGTTGATTTTCCTGGGTCGATTGTGCACCAATCATTCTTTTTAAGTTCTTCTAATTGTTTATCATCCAAGTCTTCTAAATATAAAAAGTCGGTTCCATTTAATATTTTAGATTCTCTGATTTCTTCTTTTCTTTTATTTAATATTTTAGTTTGTTCTTCTTTAGGTAATTTTTTAAATGCTTCTTTTTCTTTATCTTTCTTTTCCTTTAATTTTAGTTTAAATTGTTGCTCTTGTTTTTTCTTTTCTTCTTCTAATTTCTTTTTAAATTCTTCTTTTTGTTCTTTTGTCATACCTTTTGTTTTTTCTTTGTTTTCTCTTTTTTTATTTTTCATATTTTGTTTTTTTTTCTTCTCATTTTCAACTTCATCCTTCCTTAACATTTGTACAGAAACTGAATAACAATCAGTATAAATTTTATAATCAAATTGATAGTTTGACTGGGTAAATATTGGTTCATCTATTTTAACAAACTTACTCCACAATTTATTTTTATATTTTTCAATATCATTTAATATTTTTACTTTTTTACTTTTAACAAATATTTCAACAATACTTTTTGTATCTATAGGCACATATTTAACTACAATATCAGTTCTTAAAGGAAAAAAATGAAATGATTTGGTTTCTAATTTTTCTAATTCCAAACACATATAAATCATTGATTTCAAATATTTTTGAGGGTTGTTTTCAACATCAAATTCATAAGAATTAACAAAATCTTTATAAAAAATATTATTTCTATGGGTGTTTATCCAATTATGATATTTAACATTTGAATTTAAAGTATTATTTAATAAATCTTGTTTAATTTCATACACTTCTTTATTTAATTGTTTTCTAATCTCAGTCTTTTTACCTTTTTCTGCCTTTTCAACTATATCATTATTTTGTTTTTTAAATGAGGAATTAACAAATCTATTTAGATATTTAAAGAAGTGTAATCTAATATTATTTTCAATGTTAGTAAGCATATCAACAGCCATTGAATTTAAAATTTGAGATAAGTAAGCACCATTGATTTTATCATCATAATTTAATTTTTTATAATGTTCTTGATAAAACTTTTCAAATTCTTCTAATAATTTTAAATTGTCTCCTTGTGGTTTATTACCACCTTTGTCATTAATAGTTAAAGCACAAAAAGACATTTTAATAGTATTAAAATTAATTTCAGGTATATCTAAATTATTCTTATACTTATGTAATATCCACAATCTTAAAAATTGATAAGTATGAATAACAATTTGGTTAGTCCTAAAACAAACATCAAATAAAATAGGTTTAAAATCGGGTTCTAAAAGTATTTTATCCAAAGAACATTTTGTAGTGATAATTTTATCGGGAGGTTTTTTTGATTTAATCATTTATATTATAATATTACAATATATTTTTATTTCTTTAAATAAAAATAAATAATTCTATATATTTTAAAATTAATTATTTAAATATATAATTATTTATTATAGATAGATGGAAGAAAAAACAAATAAATATGAATGTGAAAAGTGTAATTTTAAATGTAATACAAAAGCAAGATGGGAAGCTCATATAAATACCGAATTACATAAAACAGGACAACGAAAATTAAGAAGTGATTATAAAGAGCCTTATAAATGTGATAAATGTGATTATAAACATAAAAATATAGTAAATTATAAAATACATTTGTTAAATTATCATTCAACAAAAGAAGAAAGAAAAAGGGAATATACATATTATTGTGAATTATGTGATTTTGGTTCATTTTGTAAAAATCAATTAAATAAACACAATGATACTTCAAAACACAAACTTATTTCAAAACTAGCAAAATAAGTGTCTCTCAGATAAATTTTTTTGGGTGTCCCAAATTTCACTGAAAAAGGTGTAATGGTTGGTGTGTTAGTAATGATAATAGGGATGATTTTACATTTAGTAGCATCAGAGATACATCAACACAATATGAATGACAATATGATTTTAGCGGTACATTATTTATTAGCGGGAATGGTGTATGAGGTAGTAAGAATGAATTTTTTATAAGGTAAAGGTAATAATAAATTTATAATATAATAGTATATTATAAATGGCAGATAAATACAGGGAATTATTATATATAGATAAGAAGGTATCAAATTACGAGAAGAGGAGGTGGTTAATGGATATAAGAAAGAATTTAATAGATGATATAAAAGATAGAGAGACAATAGAAGAATTTTTAGTGAGAGTAGGAATAGGGGTAAAGATAATAGAAGAAGAAAAGAAGAGGATGAAAAAAAAATTAAAAGATAAAGAAATAAGAGAATTAGTGATAGAATATGGGTTTAGTGCATTTACAGCAGAGAAAATATTAAGAGAGAACGAAGGAGTGAGAGTTATAGTAGTAGAGAGTGAGAAGAGGATATATGATTATTATGTGAGACATTATATATATAAAAGATATCCGGATAGATTTTTGAATATAGTAGATACAGATATAAAGAATATAAAGAATATAGAAAAAATAGAAAAAACAATATTAAGAGAAGAGGAAGATAAAAAGATAAAAGATGATATAGAAATAAAAGACGATATAAGAGAATATTACAGAAAGAAGGGATTAGATATGAATAAATTTGAGGGAGGATTAATGGAAGAACATAAAATTAAATATTTAGAAGCAATAAGAAGAATAAAAGATGAAGAAAAGTTAAGATTAATAATAGAGGATTTAATGATGGAAGGAGTGCTGAGTATTTTTTAAGGATGAATGAAAAAGTAAGAGTGATATCATTTGATTTATTAGAACACGAATATAGTTATATAGGTAAGAAATATATAGATAATAAATACAGAGATAGACATATATTAATAGGAGGAAGTAGTTTAAATAGTATAACAGCATATAGTAAAATAATAAATGATATAAAGAGAGAGATAGGGGATGTTATATTTATAGATGGAGGACATATATATGACATAGCATATAGTGATATAATAAATATGAAAGAATATGCGGATAAAGAGACAGCAGTGATAATAGATAATGTAGTAGCACATAAGAACAGTGGAAGACAGGTGTATTATGCATATAGGAAAGCGGTAGATAATGAGATAATATTAAATCAGGAGATATATGAGATAGGAAGATATACAGATGGATTTGGATTATGTGTATATAATAAAGAAGGAACGAAATATAAGAATGTAGAAATGGAATATGAGAAGATAGAGAGGAAAGTTGAATTAATAAGAATAAGATATGAATTTTATAATGAATTTAGATTGATGAAGATAGAAGAGAATATAAGGAATATATTAGCATTAATAAATGAGAAGAAGATAGAAGAAATATATAATAAAGATATAGATGAAGAGACATATATAATGATAAAAAACAAGACAAGAGAAACGAAGAATGATTTATTTAATAATTTTAATAAGATGATAATAGAGATAAAGAGAAATAATATGAAAGTAGTAGAGAATAAGATAAGAGAGTTTAATAGGAAAAATTATAAAAATGGGGAATTGATGGCTGAATATGGATGTAATAAGAGTGTATTATTAATAAGAGATGTGAAAGATAGAGAAAGGATATATTATAATAGTGATAAGGAAGGGAAGAGTTGTATAATATGTGATGAGATAAATTACAGATGTATAGATAAGATAGAAGAGGGGATACATATAAAGAAGTTTGAGATGGATAAAGAGAGGATAGTATATTATATAAGTAAGAAGATGGATAACAGAATGGTTATATGGATAATAGGAAATATAAAACAGATAATGGAGAATGAAATAATAGATAAATTATTATCGATAAAGGAATTACAGATAAAACAACATAGAATAAAGAAATAAAATAATATATTAAATATAATATATGGAATATACATTAATATCATATTGTTGTGGAACATATCCTAGTATAGGAGGAGTGGCGAGATATGATACACAATTAAAGATTATATTTAAGGACAGAATATTTTTTGAGGGATCAAGACAGAAAAAAGAAATGTTAGAAAAGATAGAGAAGGTAAAAAACCCGATAATAATAACGGATAATCATTTAGCATGTGATATACCGAATAAATATCCGGTATTATTGGTTCATCATGGATGTGGTAGGACACATGCAGAGAGAGAACCATTATGGGATAAATATTGGAAAGAATTATGTTGTAATGGACAAGATAAGATGTTAAAATATAGAAATAAAGAGAATACATGGATAATAAGTTGTAGTGAATTTTGTACGGAAGAATTTGGAAGACATTATGAGGAGTATAAATTATTTAGAAAAATGAAGATATTACATTCATCAGAGATGGATGAAAGAGAATATAAGAGTAAGTTTAACGAGATACCAAAAATATTAGGAAATTGGCAGACGGAAAACAAGGGATTAAAAATAATAGAAAGATTAAAACAGGAAGGTGAATATAATTTTATAAAATTGGATGTAATGCCAAAAAAGGGCGAGACGATAGAAAATTTTAACAGAAGGAAACAGGAAATATATAAAGATTGTGATATATTTTTACAATTATCATTATGCGAAGGTAATTCATATGCGACATTAGATGCATTATTATGTGGATTATTAGTGGTAGGATCAAATGTGGGATTATTATATAAGGATGTACCAGAGGATTGTTATATAAAAATAGAGTGGGAGAGAAATGGAGATATAGAATATGTGAAGGAGAAAATAAGATATGGATGGGAGAACAAAGAAGAGATAACAAAGAAGGCACGAGAATGGTATATGAATAATTGTAGATTTAGAGAATGGAGTGATAAGATGAAGAAAGTGGTAGAAGATTTTGCCGAGTTTAATTATAAAAATAAAAATACATAGAGTAATATATATGGAAATAAAAGTAAAAGATATAAATGGAAAGAAGATGTATTATTATGATAAAGAATGGCAGGTTCCTGTAATAACTGAATATCAGATATTTAAATTATTTAAAGAAGGAGAAGATATACCGGAAGATTATTTTGGATTTCCGTGGGCGACAATGATAGATAATTATAATTGTAAATCGGATAAGAGATTATATGAATTAATAAAGGGATATCGGATAAAAACGAAAAAATGTTTTACAGTAGTGCAACACATATTTTATTATAAATTTATAGAGTTAATAAGAGATGTAGGAATAACACATATATTTACACCACATAAAGATAAAAATTATGAAGAAATTGAAAAAAAGTATGGAGTAAAGATAGAATCGATATCATTATATCCGGCACAGATGAGAAAAAATGAAGAATTAAAAAAAATGGAAGAAAGAAAATATATATGTAGTTTTATAGGTCAGTATGATAAAAATTGGTATTTAACGGATATAAGAGAAAGAATATTTAAAATAAATAAAAGTGATTGTTATATAAAGAGGAGAGAAAGGTGGCATTATAATGGTATAGTATATGAAAATAAAAATAAAACGAATGAGGAATATGAAAAAGAATATAAAAATAATTTAATAGAAACTAAATTTTCATTATGTCCATCAGGTTCTGGACCAAATAGTATAAGAATATGGGAATCAATAAGTTATGGATGTATACCGGTAATATTAGCAGATACATTAATATTAAGTGAAATAAAAGGAATAAATTGGGAAGAATATTTTATAATATATAAAGAAAATGAAATAGAAAATTTGTATGAATATTTAAAAACAATACCAAAAGAAAAAATTGAAGAAATGTCAAAAAAATGTGAGAGAATATATAAAGAATATTTTTGTCCAGAAAAAATGAATAAAACTATAAAAGAATATTTTAACATTAATTAAATTTAGAATAGAAAGAATTAGTGATAAGTTCTTTGTAATTAGATAATTCAGATAAATCAGATAAATTATTAGGATGAATATGATTA
>VFQS010001063.1_pt1 | contig 26635 bp, 26 predicted proteins | sample 3512361 | NCBI WGS metagenome assembly VFQS01 (sample SAMN10412375, study PRJNA504923) | tailings metagenome | isolation source: Relicate 1 Philex TSF3 active mining | place: Philippines
TACACTAGTAAATACAAATATTAACGGAACATTAGGAGTTACAGGTGCAACTACATTATCAACCACAACTGTTAATGAAACTATTAGTATTTCCAATTCTCTCGGTAAAATAAATCTTTCTAACACTACTGGTAATAGAAGTTTGGCAATTGGTTCGGGTTCACAAAATGTCAACACAAGTACAGGTACTGATAATTGTTCTTTTGGATATGATACACTCAAAGTAAATACCTCCGGTTCATCAAATATAGCTATTGGGAGTGATACATTAAAATCCAACACTGCATCTTATAATACATCTGTCGGGTATAGCTCATCTAAGACCAATACTACTGGTGATCGAAACGTGGCATTTGGCGACTATGCGTTAAATTTAAATACAACAAGTAGTAATAACACAGCTATTGGGTCACAATCATTATTAAATTTAAATGGTGGTACAGGTGGTAATACAGCATTAGGTTATCAATCGGCATTAAATACAAAAAATACGACTAATTGCACTTTCTTAGGTGCAACAACAGATGTAAGTGTGGCTAATAACATAACTAATTCAACTGCTATTGGTTATGGAGCTAAAATTACAGAATCTAATCAAGTTGTTATAGGAACTAGTAGTGAAAATGTTGATATTAATGGCGAACTTAGAGCAAATACAATTACGGGTTTCCCTAATAATAATTACACAGTAGAAGTTTCTGTTAAAGATAGCAATTCAACTACTATAACCCCGACAACATATAATCCATTAACTAGTTCTTCTGGCGACACAGGTTATTACTATTATTTATTAAATAACCCATCATTGTCATATACTTTTCAAATATTATCAAATGATAGTAGACAAACACCTATACCTGTAAATTATCTAATAATAGGCGGTGGTGGTGGAGGTGGTAATGGTTATTTTCAATATATCTCACCTGGTGTAGACTCAATATATTGTGGGGGTGGAGGTGCTGCATCTATTGGAGCAAATGTTTACGGTTCAATCGATTTTTTATATGATGAAATATATAATATAACTATTGGAAGTGGAGGATTGAATACAGATTTATCTACTAACACAACACGTGCTGGAAATAGTAAAATCGTTTCAAGTAATGGTACTGTTATAAAAGAATCATTAGGTGGTTATAATGGAGGCGGTATGATAGATTTAAATATTGGTGGGAAAAATGAAAAATACACAGGTGGTAATGCTGCATACGTTCATTCTAGTGGAGTCGAAAGTTTTTACTGTCCTGGTGGTGGTGCAGGTGGTTCTACAAACGGTTACAATGGTTCTTGGACAAGTACTGAGGTAGTTGGTGGTCCTGGTGGTAATTGTATTACTTATAGTTTCAGGGATGGTACCATATATAATGGTTCTTATGGTGGTTCAGGTGGTAGTTCAACTGGTACCACACCAACCCCAATAACATATGGTTCTGGTGGATTTGGAGCAACCACAGTCAGGAAAGATATAAGTTATGATACATATGGTACAAGCGGTTATTCTGGTGTTGTACTTATTTATATTAAAAAAGTACATATTTCAGAAAGTTCATTGGTAAATATTAAATCCAGTATTTTAAATATCGATAATAGTATATTTAATATTGATACATCATTGCTAAATATTTCTAGTAATCAATTAAATATTGACACTAATATTGTTACCACAAATAATAATCTAACAGAAATGAAAAATATTACAACTACTGCTGTTAAATCCAAATATAATTTCAACAATATAGCATGTAGTGCTAAAGGACAATATGTTATTGTTATTTCAAATGGCGGAACTGTTTGGCGTTCAGAAGATTATGGTGTTACTTTTACACAAGTATCTATTCCAGGTGCATCATTAAATTCACAATCATACACAGCAATAACAACTGATAGTCAAGGTGACAATTGGGTTTTATGTATTAATAATACACCAAGTGCAACATATTCCGGCGTTTATTATTCAAAAGATTATGGTATTACTTGGACGAAATCAACCGACGTTGACTCAGGTGCACTACCATACTATGCAGCTTGTTCTAGTGGTGATGGAAAATATGTTTCTATTGTATTTTTACCAGATTCTGGCACTACTATCACCTTACCAATTTATTCAACGGATTATGGTGTTAATTGGGCTAAATCAAGTTCAACTTATGATAATTTTAATTATTCTTGTTGTGCTATGTCTAATTACACAACAGCAACAAGCTCAACATCAGACCTATATCTAGTCCATTCACAATATCTTGATGATCAAGGTAATAATGGTAGAAGTGTTACAACTCTTGGAATAAATACGAATTATACCTACTATTATACCACATATATCAATGATGTTGGTGGGACCAATACAACAGCTCCTGCTGCAAATTGGACGTCTGTTACAGTTCAGGGAACAGAAGCAAGCTGTTTGGTTTTCGCTGTTGTAAATGGAGGTTTAATTTATCGTCAAGTTTATCCACAAGCAGGTGTTACAGGAAAATTTTATTATTATTCCAGACTTATTGGTGCAAATGGTGCAAATATTTATATTGATGACATAATACAAGATAACGGAACAACACAAATAAAGATGAACTGGACTTGTATTCGAATGTTGTCAGACAAAAAAACATTAGTAGCAACTACTTGTAAAAATGGATTTACAGACAATTCTACAAGTACTGATGCTAGAAATGGTAAAATATTTGTTTCAACAGATGGAGGTATAAATTGGTATTCTGACAAGATAAAAGTAAATAACACAACCAGCTATTCTTATAATTGGACTTCATTAGCTATTTATACAAAATTATCATTTCCATATAGTTCTAATGGAACATTATGTGGTGTTTATGCAGCATACACAACAGCAGCTGATTGGAACGTTACAACAAGTGGTGTGGAAAATTATTATTACCGTGGCGTTTTTCAAACAGATCAAAGCGAAACTATAATATATAACAAAACTGAAATAAATGCTTTCACAACAATTAGAGGTTCATTAGATCTTGAAAACAGTTACTTGTTTTCAAAATTCATAGCTCCTGTTTATATGATTAATAGTACCTACATATGGATGCCTATAATTGGATCATGTAGTGATGCTACAAAATCATACGACAATAGTAGTTTAGTTGGAAATGGTCTTACCATAACAACGGGAGGGACTTCTAAATCACTTGGAATTAATGGTAAAGATACTTATTGGGCTATAATGCCTGGATATGCATTAGTTGTGTGGGGAACTGCTAATTTCACAGGTAGTGTATATGTAAAAGCAGAAAATCTCTCAACGAATATAGCTATTGTTTCCCCGACAACAACTGGTAAATTTGTAAGTTGTGGTATATACAGATATAACGCAAATACATTCATTTGGGAACCAATTGCTTCCTATCCTGATTTATCACCACGTGTTTATCCTCCTAATTGGGATAAAACTTAATAAAAAAATTGATTAAAAACAAAATATATTAAGGTTATAACATTAATATTAAATAAATGGATATAAATCAATTATCATATCAACAAAAAGTTGCATACAATAAATATATTCAAGGTCATAATATATTTATTACAGGTCCAGGAGGTTCTGGCAAATCAGCACTCATTAAAAAAATATATATGCACGCACTTGAAAAGGGTAAAAATATCAAAGTAACCGCTTTAACTGGCTGTGCTGCTATTTTACTCGGTTGTGATGCAAAGACCCTTCATTCATGGGCTGGTATTGGTTTGGCAAATAAACCAACAGATCAAATCATTACAAGCATAGAAAAAAACAAAAAAAAGAAGAATAATTGGAAAACGGTTGAAATATTGATTATTGATGAAGTCAGTATGATGTCTAAGAAATTATTTGAGTTAATTTATAAAATAGGATTCCAGGTTCGCAACGATTACAGACCTTTTGGAGGAATTCAAGTAATATTTTCAGGAGATTTCTTCCAATTACCACCAGTAGGAAACCGAGATGACGAAGAGAGTTGCAAATTTTGTTTTGAAAGCGAATATTGGAATCAAACGTTTACACCAGAAAATCATATTCAACTAGTGAAAATATTTCGTCAAAATGATGAGAAATATACCAAAATTTTAAATCAAATAAGAGAAGGAAAAATAAAAAAATCGAGTAACACACTTCTTGCAAATTTAGTTGGCAAGCAAATTCCAGAAAATTTTATTATAAAACCTACCAAATTATTTCCAATTAAAGCCTCTGTCGAAACAATTAACAACGAAGAAATGATTAAACTAACAACTGATATTCGCGAATATCAATTAAAAAAACATTATAATTTGCCTATAATGACGAAATTAGAGAGAGAAAAACGCGCATTATTTAATCCTGTTGAAATCGAAAATGAACTCGAATATCTAGTTACAAACAGCAATTACGAGGTAGTATTGAAATTAAAAATTGGGTCACAAGTTATGTGTACTATAAATGTAATGGACACAATAACAGATAGAATATTAATTTGTAATGGAAGCCAAGGAATTATTACGAAGATAGAACCGATATTAAACGTGCCAATAGTGCGTTTTAATAATGGTTTAGAAATGACGATGGGTTACAATATCACTCAAAGCGAAAAAATACCGGGTATTGGTATTAGCCAAGTGCCATTAGTTCTTGCTTGGGCGCTGACAATACACAAATCACAAGGTGCTACGTTGGATGCAGCGGAAATAGATGTTGGAAGGGGGATATTTGAATGCGGACAAACATATGTGGCACTTTCGCGCGTTAAAAGTTTGGATGGGTTGTTTTTGACATCTTACGACCCAAATAAGATAAAAATTAATAAAAAGGTGAAGGATTTTTATGAAGCACTTGTAGTATTAGAAGAAGAAGAAAAAAATATTGTTGAAGAAAATAATGTTGAAGAAAATATTGTTGAAGAAAATACTGATGACAACAATATTTGTGTAGTTTGTCTTTCAAAAAAACGAACACATTTAATATTGCCATGTAGACATATGGCATTATGCGGAGATTGTGAAAAAATGTGTGAAAACTGCCCTATATGTCGCGGATCAAAAACTCAAATAATAAATGTTATTAATTGTTAGGTTCATCGAGTTACAACGTTTTATTGCTTTTAATTAGTTTTTTTGGAGGGATTACAGGTTCAGGTGGTGTTTGTGTTATTATGTTTCCACTATAAACAGAGTCATTATAATAACGACTGATTGGATTTCTTTCGTATGAATATGGAGAATTTGCCACATTTTTTTTGTCACCACGTGTTACGCCAATCATATTCATCAAATCAGTAAACCATTGATTTTCATTAAAAAAAATGTTCCAAGGAGCAAAAAGAATATTGAAAATACCGAATAAATATAATAACATTTTTGTGTCATTATCCACGACAATTGGTTTTGTATGCATAGGGTTAAAAATGGATATTAAAATCCCGGACATACATATTACAAATATGAACTCTATTCGCTCTCTAAATTGTTTTAAATCTTCAATTAATAATTTATGTTGTTTAATTGGCGATTTTTCATATTTGAATTCATAGTATTTTAATGTCAACGTAGTTATGATAAAAACTACTTTCAGTAATATTAAAAAGTATATAAAATATTCGTAATATAAAGATGGTTTAGTAGGATTTGTGTTATTATACATTTTATATAATAAAAATATATAATAATTTAAAATGAATTTTACCCCATTAGACGACGCTTTTAAATTCAATACACATAGTGAATTTCTTTTACAACAACAATCTTCTATATTCTCTCCTGTATGTGTCTTTTGTTCTTTCCCTGAATCACAACCACTTTCCAAAGACGGAGGTTCATTAAGAAGATGTAAAAGATGTAATAAAGATTTCAAGGCCCAAATTATGAATGGTTATGCTTATCAAAGGACGCCTCAAACCAATTATAGTCAATTTAACAATTATCAATATAACAATCCCTATGCACCACAACCAAAAACACAAACAGAACTAAATAATTTTAATCCCGATGCATATATAAACAATAATAATTCAAACATTTATTATAGCCATAATTGGGACCATTTTAATAAGAGATAGTGTAATAACCAAATAATTCGAAATCTCTCTTATAATACTCATTAATTATTTGAATACTCTCATTGTTTAAATAATTCATATAATTCCTGGTTTCTGTACTAAATTCGTAATCTGTGAATCCGTACTCTATTATTTCTTTTGTAAGACTTTCTGTTTTGAATATTTTTATTGTTTTTTCAGTTTTTAAATCGAAGTTAGAGAGAAATACACTTTGCGGTATTCTGTGGTTGTCGTAGTCATTTTCTTCATTAAAAATCCATAATCCTTCCTTCATATAAATAGTGTATCCTTGATCTTTATTAATACCTAGATAATTTTTAATGGTGGTGCAAACTTCATCGGGTGTGGAATCATAATCTATTAACCCGAAAAAAACCAAATCACTAATTATTCTGTTGTATGGATTGCGAACGACTGTTATTATTTTAAAATCGTCGGTTTCAAATGGGATGTCAAGTTCATTTCTATATTCGTATAAAAATGAATATGGCTGGTGTTGTAAAGATTTCGTCGGGTTCAAAAAATTGTCGTTAGGAACATGACTAAACACCGATTCTGTATATCTGGTTCTCAAATATTCTTCCAACCCGGTCCCACCAGTTTTTGGAATATGAATAAATAAAGTATTAATTTCTTTGTAATAAGGCATCCTTCTATTTAGTTAATTAGAGAGATTTGTCTTTATCTTTATATTCAAAAATAAATATATTATTCTCTCTTCAAAATATAAAATGGTTTGTAGAACAACTTGTATGATTTCGACAATTTTCATAATTGGATCATTATATATGGCACATGCCGTAAAAGATAGTGATATTATTCAAAGATATATGGCAACTTTACCACACGATTTGAAAATGAAATATGAAAAAATAAGGGATGAAAGAACCCACATTTATTATCAGGGGTTCGGTTTAGGGTTAATTATTTCTCTCTTCGCACTTGTTTACAATTATAAAATGAAGAGGGAAGAAAGGTTTGACATTATTTCGATGGTTTGTTTTGTTATTTCTACTAGTTTTATTGTGAATTATTTTTATTATATTTTGTACCCAAAAAAGAGTTATATGTTGGAAAACTTACAAACCCCAGAACAAACGCAAAATTGGTTGAATATGTATAAAGTAATGCAATTCTATTATCATGGAGGTCTTTTATTGGGAATAATCGGGGTCGGCGTTTTAGCATTAGCTTTTCGCTGTTAGAAAAAATAATATATTAAATTACTATTATATTATTATTATATTTGTGTTATTAGTTAATTAATCAATCAATTTTGTAAATAATATTTTAACAATACATATTTTGAATTTTAAATTTATTTATAACAATTTCTGCATATTTTAATCCTTTTTCTGATTTTTTATATATTTTTTTATATATTTTACAATCTTTATTTTCTGTGTATTCCATATAATAATAATAAATAAGGTATTCTAATCTCTCAAATAATTTTAATAAATCTTCTTTATTTAAATAGAACCCACTCACACCTCTTTCTAATATAAATGCAAATCTATCTTCTCTACTTTTAAGATGGTCCAAGTTATTAGATAACAATATGAAAATTTTTCTAATAAGTTTTACTTCTTTGTAAACTAATTCGCATAAATAACTTAAATTTGGTGTGTATAAAATATAATTAGACACTACTTTTTGAAGTTTTTGGTTATTTTTATATTTTTTGAATAACATTACAATTTCATCTCGAAGATCATCTATACAAACTTGGTTATATAGAAAACTGTAATCGTGGCAAGTGTTATCTTCTTCTGGATAAATAAATTTAGTATGAGTTCTGATAATGACTGACATTTTATGTATTGTATTGTATTATAATTATATCCTTATTTTTATAATAAGTATTTTTATTTCAATTTTTTTTATTTATCTGTTGGAAAATCCAAATAATTTATTCATATTTCCCTTTGTTTGTCCCTGTTGTGCGTTTATTCTTACTTGCTCTCCAACACCATTAAAAAAGAACATATTTTTGGATTTTATTTGCCTTATTCTTTGTCTTTGTGCCTCTTCTTCAAGAAATTTTGCGCGCCTATATTCTTTCAATTCTTCGGGCGACATTTCAGGCAATTGTTCCTCTTCTACTTCTTTTGAATTTGGCACATAATTACCTACATTATGACTTTTGAAATATTTATAAAAACTGTCATTTTTAAGACTTACAGGTTTTGTTTCCACAGGTTTTACAAAGGGACGAGGACTTTGATATGGTTTTGTAGTACGTTGTTGATAAGGATCTGACTTAAATATAGGTGAATGTACTGAATTTATTTCTGGGCTTTTAAGAACTAAATGTCCGTTTTGTAATTGGACGTTAAAACTATTTAATATGTCATCATAATTTATTTTTTTTGGTTTTGTGTTGTCTTCAAAAGCCATAATTCCTGATCCGGCTTTTAAATAAGGTGATTGAATGTTTTGGTAAGATGTATTGAATGGTTTATTGAGTTCTTTGATACCAAAAGAAATATTATCATTACTGTAAAATAATACATCGTCGTCGTTGTCGTTAATATTTTGCATTTTAAATTGACGAATTATGTTATTTATATATATTATTTTTTGGATAGACAAATGTATAAAAATAATATATCGGTTATTAATATATAGAATTAATTATGGGAAGAAGATATATAAAAAACAAAGGTGTCACAAAATTGGTTATCAAAAATAATTCAAAAAAGGACGAAAAAACTTTTAAATGGAATGTCGATTATGATGGCGACGAAGCCGATATAGAACTCGATATTAAAGATAATCGAAACAAGAAACATTATAATTGGAAATTGGATAATGATGATTTAGCTAAATTATTAAATGTACCAAGTATTGAAAAACCAATAGACCAACGCCTGAGAGACGATTTTTTATTACAAGACGCCGTTACAAATAATAGCTATGACGAAAATCTATTAATGCCTTTGTCTCTTGAATCGTCTTCTTTTCCAGAAGAGCCTCAAATGAAGGTTATTGTTTTGAATGGTGATGTTCCAAGAAGTAAAGGGTTAAATGTTATTAAAATCTCTCCACGAACAAAAAGAAGATCAACAAAATCTAAAAGAAAAACGTCCAGAAGAAGAAGTAGTAGAAGAAGTAGTAGTAGAAGTAGTAGAAGAAGTAGAAGTAGAAGTAGAAGTTAAGTTAAATGTCAAATTATTTTTATTTGTTGTAATATATAAGAATAATTGCAAATGTTTAATTCTTTTAAAAAATATGGCGGAATAAATGTTTCAGCCACCAATAATATTGTTAAAAACAACTACACATCAGCAAATAATTTGTTAATCCCATATAATATAGGTCTTCTCAATTCAAAAATAAACAGTCAAAGTCATTTAGATATGAGTAATAATTCTATACTCAATATAAACACACTTTATTTTTCAAATGGCACTACACAAAGTAGTGGAACTGATCAGGCTACTATGCTGCGCGCCGGCATTAACTTTTATGTGGCTGATTCCGCAGGTACTTTGGTTATAGATACAACTCGTTCATTTGGTGTTACAAGAGTAGTTTATGTAGCAACTTCCGGAAGTACACCAGGACATTATGAGGTAACTTTATCTGCCACTTCTATACCGACACTTTTTTATATTAATGGAACCGGGCAAATTGAGTCGAACCCATATAGTTACACAGGTGCAACAACTTTGGCGAACTATACTTCCGCCAACACATGTGTAGTGACCTTATTAGGTGTTTCCGGAAATATTTGTAAGATTTTTGTAGCATCATCTTCTGGATCTACGAAATTGAATACTAATGGATTTCTCTCTATACAAATGTTTTATTAGTTGAAAAATAAATAAAAAATAAATAAAAAATTGAAATAATAATATTAATTATAGAGAGAATTATATAAATAATACTATTCATATAATTAATATAAATAAATTGAAAATGTCAAATTATTTGGAAGAATATCTACCAGTTTTGTCAGTCCAAAATAAACATAAGAGAGATTCATATATTGAATTTGAAGAAAGAGGACACAAATATACAATTGTCGTAGACCCAAACTCTAAATATACGTCGGTCACTACATGGAATCACTCACATTTCCCTAAATTCGATGCAGACAAAATTATTAAATCTATGATGTCTGGACCTAATTGGAAAGAAGGTCATAAATATTGGGGAATGACACCAGAACAAATAAAATCACAATGGACGAATAATGGTGCGGCTGTTTCTGGTGCTGGAACCGATATGCATTATAATATTGAATGTTTTATGAATTGTCCTCTGTTACAAAAGGGTTATACACAAGGTGATGTCTTAAAATGCAGCAAGGATAATTTCAAAGTAGGTCCAAATGAATCAGTTGAATGGAAATATTTTCTTAAATTTGTCGCAGATCATCCTTATTTGAAACCATATAGAACTGAATGGATGATTTATGATGAGACATTAAAACTGGCAGGTTCTATTGATATGGTTTATGAAAATGAAGATGGAACCCTTTCTATATTTGACTGGAAAAGAAGTAAATGTATTACAAAAACAAGTGATTACAATAAATTTGCGTTGACAGAATGTATTAAACATTTACCTGACACTAATTTTTGGCATTATTCACTTCAATTAAACACGTACAAGGCTATTATTGAAAAACATTATGGAAAACAAGTGACTAAATTAGCGTTGGTTCGATTACATCCAGACACAATCGAAGAAACATATGAACTAATACCTGTTCCTATTTTGACAGATGAAATAAATGCTTTATTCGAACTTAGAAGAAATGAAGTGAAGCCATTATTGCCTGATATAAAAAATAATAATGTTGCAGAAGAAAAGAAACCAATTCTCTCGAATAACAAATCTATATACCAATTTTTTAAAAAATTAGAAAGTAAAAAACAAAATAGAGAGAAATAAGAAATAAATTAAATATTTTCATCAATAAGGTTTAAAGATTTGTTATTATATAAATATTATAAATACTATGTCAACAGTACTAATATTAAATACAATTTATCCAGCATTTCAAATATTATTATTTTTTTATGTTTTTGCGTGTATTTACGAAAATAGTCCTGAATGGAGAAAAAAAATGGAACAAATAGACAGAATGTTTAATTTTTGTAGGTTCAGCGAATGTGATTGTGATGATATTTGTGAAACCAAAAATGTCGAAGAATTGCCTGCTGTTGAAAAATACGAAAATAAATATTTAGAGAGGCTGAGGGAAAGAACCTTAGAAAAGGATATGTCAAATTTACCCTTTAATGGCGAAGAACTCGAAATGGAAAGGGTTATTTTTGAAGAATTAGTCAGTAAATTTTTGGGGGCAGCTGAAAAAAAAGAACTAGAACTTAGGACTGAATTATTGAATTATCAAATGATTTTGGATGATGACGATGATGACAAATTAGCCCAATATTTAAGTGATACATTATGTTTGGATGAAGATATTGATGAGTTGATCGAAAAAAATAGGGAACACGCTTTGAATATTGTAAGAGAAAAAATTGCAGAAATAAATGGTGCGTTAGATGAGTTGAATTGTTTAAAAGATGTTGGTCCAAATAAAGAAGAAATGCAAAAAGAGTCTCGTGAAAGGGTAATTAGTAAGAGATTAGAAACTTTGAAAAATTCGTATATTATTGAAAAGACACCATTAGGTAATGTAATCATGTGTTGGGATGAAAAAAAGAAGTCGTTTGTTTATTACAGTGATAATACTATTCCATATAGATATTTAGAAGCTGTTGGAAGAAAATATGTGTTGACATATAATTGCACGACATTATTTTTTGATATGGAGTTGGAAGTTAAACGAGCAGAAGAAAAAATAGAGGAAGAAGAGAGAAGGAAGAAGGAAGAAGAGGAGGAATCCGCTAAAAATATTAATAATAATGTGCCACTTGTGGGTGATGTCAAAAAAGATGTCTTTGCCAAATTTAAAAATTATAACAAAAACAATAGTAAAAACACGGTAGCAGCAGGTGCGGCACCAAAATCGAATGCTATATCACATACACCCGACACTACAAAAAAAAATGAAAAGGTTGTATTGAAGGAAAATGCAAATAGATATACGAATGAAGGGAAGATAGCGAATTTTAATATTTTGAAAAAGGTTGATAAGAAGGTTTTTAATAAAAGATTGGAAATGACATTTGCAGAATTTAAGAAAATGCAAATGCAAACAAAATAAAAATAAAAACTATATTTAATATAAGATAATAATGAAAACAAGAAAAAGGAGAAATAATTTTAGAAGAGTGACAAAATCGAGATCCAGATCAATAAAGGGAGGTGCTGATGATGAATATAGTATTGGTGATTTGAAGAAATTGGATAATGTTTTGCAGGATTATATAAAGGACAAGAAAGAAAAGGCTCATCCGGGAATAGTACCTGTAATAACAGGTGCTGCTACTAAGGTAAAAGATTTCGTCCAGCCTTATTTAGAAAACGTTGCTTCTGTTGCAATCGATTTGGTTGGCAGTAAGACAGGTGTTAATCCAGCAAATAAAGGTGAAGTTGCAGAAAAATTGCAAGGTGTTATTAATACTGTGAATGATCCAGTAGTTCAGGAAAAGACAAAGGAGGCAATTGGTGCAATAGCAAAAAATGTAGCTGTTGCTGTAAAAGCTTCTGAGCCAGCATTAAAACAGTTAGCAAAAACGACTGCGGATACTGTCGCAGAAACTACGTCGAAGGTAGGAAAAAGTGGTGTAAAGGTTGCACTTGAAATTTTGGAGGAAGTTCCTGTTGCAGGCGCTGCGTTAGGGTTTATTGCTATGATTGATAATATTACAAAGGCAGGACAGTCATTAATAAATGCGAATGCAAAGATAGCGGAAGCAAGTGGAGATACTTGGGCTGAGGCAGCTGATAATTTTATGACGAATAAAGACAAATTAAGACAAGAATTGGATCAAGAAACTAATGCAATTCCAAATTTACAACCAGAACAGAGAGGTGGGTTAAGAAAAGTAATGAAAAAAAATGCTATGTTGAGTGATGAAATAATGGCGAAAGTAGGTGGGTCAATAGAAGACTTTAATAATACTACGATGCATCCATATACGATTTTAAACCGTAAGACACGTTCACAAAATATGCGTCATTATAACAATAGAACAAGACATAGACATAGGAGTTAAGATTTGGTTTTAAGCCATTCTTTATAACCGTTACTTTTAATAACATTAAATGATGAACCAAGATGTTCGAATGCGATATTGTATGCTCGAAGTTGTTTTTCGTCCATCGATTTTAGATATTGAATTATGTTTTTTTGGTTTTCTTCTGTTTCTTCAAACACTAATTTTGGAACTGGTATTGTCAAATTTTGAAGTTCGTTTATGACGGTTGACATTTTAAATAATATGTAATAGTTTATATTATATACTATTTATTACACAGTATTTTCAATTTTTTATAAAATGAATTATTTGTTTTATAAAAAAATTGAATTTACAACACATGAATAATTTTATTTCATAAATACTAATTACTTATAGCATTAAACTTTGTATAGCATTAAACTTTGTATAGCATTAAACTTTGGAAAATGGAACTTACTCTTGAACCAGAAATTTATTCCCCAAGTATCGATAATAACGGTAATTATATAGATATAACTCCGCCAACAACTACATTAAAAAATGGTATTAAATGTCCTTGTGGCGGTTCAAGGAAAAATCAGTCTTATAATACGGCTGCCACATTTTCGAAACATACAAAAACGGTTACACATCAAAAATGGATGGAAAATTTGAATAACAATAAATCCAACTTTTATATTGAATCAATAACCTTGCGAAAAACAGTAGAAACACAAAGAATAATTATAGCCGAAAAGGAAAAACAACTAAGCGGTAAAGATTTGATTATTCAATGTCTTACAGAACAGTTAGAAAGAGAGAAAAACAATAATAAAAAACCTGCTGTTTTGATTGATTTGTTGAACTAATATCCATAATCCATAAATGGATTTTCTGTTCTGTAAAGAAAATTTTTAGTATATGTTTTTTTTATATGGTAGAAAAAAAAATTGAAATACTTTTTTTCGCATATACCAGATGCATAAAAATATAATAAAATAGTATTTAAAAATTGAAAATGCAAAACAAAAGTGAACCTAAAAAACGTTTAATAATTATCGAGGATGATGATGAAACCTCAATTGTTAGTAGTCCTCATAATCTGCTTATCGGCTTAATTAGCAACCAAAAGGCCAAGGAGGAGAAGCAGGATATATGGAAAGACAGTCCATATAAAGACCTCGTCAAATTGCAATCTAACAACGCGGGTATTGTGGGAGAACAGTATATCCATAATATATGCGAAACCGTCGGAATTACTTGCGAAATTGACGGAACCAAGACCAAGAAAATCGGTGGTGGAAAAGGTGACGGCGTTGTCAACGGTAAAAGTGTTGAGATCAAAACCGCCCATCAAGGTAGTTGTCTTAATAATTTTCAACATGAATTAGGTGAAATGCCTTGGAATGCGGATTATATGATATTTATTGATATTGCTCCGTTCTGTATTTATTTGACTATTTTCACTAACTTCACAGAGGAACATTATAAAAGTGGTGATAAATGTGCGCCTTGTTTCCCTTCCAGACAAGTAACTTGGAGAAAGGGGAAGGGTGCTTTCAAACTTGACAGTTCGGTTAATATTAATGAATCTAATGTTGCTAATGGAAATAGTATAAAAATCACAGAAACTACTGATATTAATGAAATTGCTGATTATATTAAGTCTAAAATTCAATAAAAAAATAAAATGAAGGTAAGATATTTATTATTAATTAATTTAAACAAATAAGCTGTAAATCTGGGAACTCCTCAAATTATATGCAGAATTTGTAGATAAGAATGCGACTTTTCCCCAATCTATATTTCGCATTTTTTCTTTCATTTCGTTTTTTTCACTATTAAACACAACCCCATATCCTTTTCTACCAGGCAAATCTTCAAATGAGTCATAACATTTCATATTTTCTTTTCCAAAACATGTTGATGGTATATAAACATCGCATTTTCCTATCATATCTTTATTTCTTGTTGAGGCGACCGTTCCTCCATCAGACATCGAATATATTTTCATATTTTCATTAGTAAAATCTTTAATATCATATTTATCGTTTGTATGATGTTTGGACCAAACTTGAAATATGGTATTGATTTTTAACTGATTCTTATTTGGTTCGTAAAATTTCGTATCTATTTTTTGTGAATATATCAAATTATATCCCTTTACTCTTTTTCTTGGTACACCTTTGCCATCGCTCTCAAACAATTGTGGTAATATAAAGCACACGTATTCTGCAAATTCATATGAATGATTAATGAATTTGAGTGCCATATGACCTCTTAATCCAAATGGCGGATTTCCAAAAACAACATATCTTTTCGTGTTTATATCATCTGGCTTCCACTCCAAATAATCCTGAGTAAATACTGATTCGTTTTTTGGTTCTATATCCATTGCAATAACTCGATCTTTTGGTAAAACAGTTACAAAATTTCCGTCACCAGCAGATGGTTCAATATAAGTGAAATCATCTGCACTTTCGCCTAGTTGTTTCAATTCGTCACAAAATATATCAAAACATTTTTGTGCTGTGTCGACCGGTGTAAAGAATTGATCTTTTTGTTTGGATGAATATTTTGAATAGTCTATTTTTATATCTGCTAGTTTTAATAAATCGAATTCATAATTTTTCGGGATATCATTTAATTCTATCCATCTGGTAAGTGTTCCATGTGCCAAATTCAATTTATCAGCGAGTGTTTTTATACTGTGTTTTTTCTGTAATGTTTTCAATATGTCTAATAAATCAACTTCGTTATTTGTGGCTTTAATTTCCATTATTATTTTTATTATATATATCTTAGTCTCTTTTTATATTATTTAAATCAATTTTTTATTTATTATTGATTATTTATTGAATATATGTAATAAAACACAATAATTTATTATCATCAAATCTCACTTCACTATTATTTGACATTTTGGTTAGACTTGTATCTATTTTGTATCCGTTTGATAACAAAAACGAATATAAATCGGGTATTTGATCCGCTGTTAAAAGATTGTTTTTATCTCCACAACCAGCACATCCAAAACCATTAAAATCGATTGAACTTATTACTAAACCACATTTTTTAATTGGAGTACATGGCCCAGGTACTTTAAATTTACTCAAAGGAAGAAATTGTGTTTGATGGACGTATTTTCCAAGAGGTCCTTCTGGTTTTATATTTATTGTTACGATGTTTTTATAACATTTTAAATAAGGATCTAAATAAGGCTGTACGCTTAATGTATATGTTTTTGGATAATAAGTATTTGAATTCATCTACTTTCACACGTTTTATAAATTATAAAAGAATATAATTTATGAATTACAAAAAAAATTGAAATCAAAAACTAAATAAACAATTACTGACAAATATAAGACACTCGTTTTAAAATTTTAAATTTAAAAATCAATCAATCAAACAAACTAAACAAAATTAAACAAATAATATAAAATGTCAAATGGATTATCAAATATTGAAAGAATTTTTAAAAATGATATTTGCCATGATAATTTTAGAGAGAATAATGTCAAATCTGGAATGGAATTTATTACAAATTTATCTACATTTGAACCGCAACTTGAAGCCAATAATGAAGAATTATCTAATGAAACTAAGTGTAACATATTTAGATTTAAGTTTAGAGAGGATTTTATGAATAATCTAAGTTATTTCTCAAAAATTCATCAATATGATAGTCGTAGTGATTTCAAAAAATACTGGCAAGAATGGTTAAAAGAAAACGAAGAACTTGTAGATAGTGAAGTTCGCTATTTAGAAAACACCGGTTATAGAGGTGATGTCATCGATAAAATGTTTAAGAGCGCACGTTATTATTTTAGAAAGAAGGGAACTGAAAAAAAGGAACCAAAAGAGCGCCGTAATTATATTAGCATAAGTAAAAGAGTTTTAGAAATTATGGATAATCATATACATAGCAATATTAAAGATTTTGAATTCAAACCATCTACTGGTTTCGATCAATTTTGTGCGAATAATATTGATATTTTAAGAAATGAAATCCAAGATTTACGTAAATCTGGGTTGTGTGAGAGTAAAGAAATTCAAGATAAATTCAAAAAAACATATAAAAACCGTTATTTTATTATTTCAAGAAATAAGTAAATAAACCATAAAAACATTATTAGAATAAAATAAATAAAACAAACATAGAGAGAAATGGAAAAAATGATTCAAAATGTAGATGCAAAATGTTTAAACAATATTGCAATTAGTGAGAAGATTAGAGAAATACCTTTTTTTTATCATTTTTTTAACCCTATTGTTAAACATAAGATGATTGGCGAAGCTGTTATTGTAGATGATGTTATTGATATGAGAGATTATGACAAATTAGAAAAGGATTATAAAGATGTTTTAATATGGAAAAACTCAAAAGAGTTGACAGAATTCCACGTTTTTTTTATGAATTTGAGAGAACCGCGTGATATTGTTGTTTATATTATCGATTCTTACAAAGAATTATTGGAAAATATAGCGGTTCTACGGAAAAATAAAATATGTTATTTCGATTTAAAAATGGATAAAATATTTTTTGACAAGTTTGAAAAGCCAATATTAACTGATTTTGAAGAAGCAATACATTACAATAATATTAAGTTTTTAAATTGTTATATTCCTAATTATTATATTTGGCCCTTGGAAGTAAATGTTATTCATTATTTGAAATACCACGAAAATATTAAGAGTCTTTCAAAGACGAATATAGAACAAATTTGTAAGGATTTCATAATTAAAAACAAGGCATTAGCGTTTTTTCCTGAAAGCCATATTGTGTCCTATTATAAAAAATGTGTCGAAAGTCTTTTGAAATTTATTAATATTCCAAAAGCAGATATTATCACGGAACTATGTAAAGGTATTGACACCTGGGATAATTATAGTCTCAGTATAATCTATTTACAATTGTTGTACATTTTACGAATGAGTATGAGTGACATAGTTGCCAATAGTTGTGGATTCTTTACATTTTTCTCTCGACATTTATTTTATCAATTAGACCCATTCATAGAAAAAAGACCAAATATTATTGAAACACAAAATAATTTTAATAACATTTTTAAAGAAAATATTGACTGGTTTTATCTCTCTTCAAATATGGATAATAGAGAGATTCTCAGCAAATTTTCCGGGTTTTTAATTGATAATATTAATCATGTTAACCAGATTATTATGGACTGTGAAGACAATTAGATTAATGTTTTCTTGATCTGCGTCCAGCCTTTCTTGACTTACGACCAGCCTTTCTTGATCTTCTCTTTGTCTTTCTTCCACCTGCCATTAAAGCGCGGTCAAGAGGGGCACCTAAGTTTCCAAGACCGACAGGGCGACCACTTCCTCCTCTCTTTCTTCTCTTTCCGCCTTCCATTTTTTCTTCGGAGACATCCATTTCAGCATCAAATTCAGGTTCGAGGTTTCTTGGTTCCATGACTTCGGTTTCTTCAACTTCAACTTCTTCATCAGCACCACCCTTAGCAGCCTTTGATTTATTGTGACTCATAGACTTCTTCATTCTTCTTGATGCAGCCATAGGTTTCATCTTACTCATTTCTCCCTTTCTCTTACTGGCATCTTTAAGAGCATCCTTAAATTGATAGTTTGGGTTTTTGGCATGGCCTTCTTCATAGACCTTTTTAACAAACATATTCCATTGACTTGGCATATTATATTATATATTATTCACAGATAAAACTTTATAAATAAAATTGAAATAAATTTTTGTTTAATAATACTAAATATAAGTATTACAAATTATCATCTTGAAAATGTCTGTTAAAGAAAAAATTATATTCACTCGCTATTTGTTTATTAAAAATGAAGTCGAATTATCATTACTCAGTTGTTTATTAAACAAACTAGATGACGCACTCTATTGGAGTTTTGAGCTTTATTATTCGGGCTTCATAAAAGAATTAATCACGTTATTAATTAAAATATTTTATGACTTTTATTATATTCTAAATAACAAATTCGAATCTTACTTATTTCTTAAAATTAAAAAATTTTGGCAAGTTAAAACTACTAACGAAGAGAGAATTCTAATAATCGCTCAAATTGTCAATAATTTACTCATTCGACCTTTTAATTGTGACGTTTTTATGATTAGAATTTTTGTGAATGAATTCGAAATTGAAGATTATGATAAGACAATTTCAATAGGAGATTTATTAAAAACGAAAAATTATTTGCAAATTGGTAAAAATATTTTGGAAACCGAAAATTGTGAAGAAACTTTGAAAAAATGTGTAGATCATTTTAAAAATAGATTAGACCGTGAAAAAGTGTATGAAAATTACGAAAAAATAAGAAAATTGTTCGAAATAGATGGGCGTGTAATAATTTTGGCGAGAGTTATGGGTTATTTTGCGTCGGCACTCAAATTAAAGACAGGTCGTGATTTATTTATGGAAATAGAGCCAGAAGAACTCGTAATATACGAAACATTTGAAACTGATAAAAGACCATATAAAGTTTTATCCAAAACTGTTTTATGCAATATAGATCCTAAAAAATGGTTTAAACTTTTTGAATTAGAGAGAAAAGATAACTCATTTGAAGATATTAGAGATAAATATTGGTATAATTGGACTTATTATGCGAGCTTCTCTCCATTATGGAAAACGAGGATTGAAAAATTTGGTGGAAAAATTGATACTATTTCAAAAAAGGTTGTATTTATGGATGATAAAGATGACGAATTTTATAATAATTATCAGTTCGACCCCGACGAACAAACTTTGAAAATTCAAGAATGTTTAAATCCTAATATTGCAAAATATGAAAAAGATGGGGGGTGGAAAGATTTTTATAATAATGTATTTAAAAAATCTCTCGAAGATGGAAATTATGTTTATAAAATTGACGAAGATTATTTGGAAAATTTGGAAAAAATACGTTATTAGTTTGAATAGAATAGAATAGAATTACCAATCATAACCTATTTCAAATTCAAGAGAGAATGAAAAATCCATATTATTTAAATCTAAAATCTCTCCAAATTGATTCAACAATTGTATTTTTAATCTTTGAATATTTACGGGTCCAAAATAATCTCTCTTTTTTTCTATAAAATCAGCGCCGTTATCAAAACATGTTTGGAAACTATTTGTATTTAAAGGTATCATCGCCAAAATATTATTTCCTATATAGCTGTTTGAATACATAGCCAAAATATTCTCTGTCTGTGAATTATTGTAATCGTTCATAACAAAAAATATATAGTCAGTTGCGAAACCGTTATATATACCTTCTGTAATATATGATTTTAACCCACTATATGCCACGGATCGATAACCAATAGCCCATCCAAGTGTCCTATATATATTAATATGTTCTATGTTTTTCAATAAATTCATCGAAAATATGTTTGTTGTATTAGATATGGTGATTTTTTGAGTGGGTATATCCATAGTGACATTAAAACGATTTACCGGACTGGTTGTATTGAAATATTGGTTAATAGAGTTTTCCAATACCATAACAAAATTTTCATTACTATAATTCCCATCAGGAATAATAATATTTCCCTCCAATCCAGTTGTTTCTTCCTTTATATATATTGTTGTATTCAGTTTCAAATTAGAAAAACAATAAATCGTGTTTGGTAATTGGATCGAAGACAACCTCGTAGAGAGAATATTTTTGAAATAATATGGCAATACTATATTGAAATCCGTTGAAACAGTATGTGCTGTATCCTCTCTAAACATCGAATTCAAAATAATAGTTTGTTTAATTGTTTTTCTTTTTAAATTATTTAAATTACTTCGTGCCACTTCGGTTGGATATGTTTCGACTGGGTTCAAATATTCTTCCTTATTGATTATTTTATTAAATGATGTTGTCGTCTTATCCATAACATAATGATTCCCTGAATATGGAGCGGTTGTTTGGTTAATAACGTCGGTTTCATCGCGTTTAATAAGAAGCTCATCGACTTCTGGAAGTAGCTCATTTTCAGCCTCTTTTACAGCTTCGTCCTTTAATTTTAACACTAATTTATCCTTGGCTTGATTAATAAAGTCAAATATTCCATATTTTTGTTCTTTACTGTATGATGCGTTATTTGAAATAACATTTGTTATTTGTTTTTCATTTGAAAATAAGTCGTTTAAAGTATAATTGGATGGTAATTTGAAAAAATATAATAGCTCGTCAAACCCATAATTATTAATATTTAAATCTAATACAATTGGTGTTGTATTCATTATACATAATAAAATATTAAATATTTGTGGAAAATACTTAATATTTTGCAAAAAAGCAAATTAAAGTGTGTTTTGTATTTAAAAAAAAATTGAAATAAAAAAAAGTTATTCGGTGCCAAATATATTATAATAGAATAAAATAATACATTAAAATGCCAGGAAAAAAGAATATTAATGGAGGCAAGGGCCATAAAAAGCAAGCAAGCAAGAATTTCAAACCACAATCATCTAATAAGCTTAGATTAGCTGAATTAGATGGCGAATATTACGCACAAGTATTGAAATTACTCGGTAACGGTATGTGCCACGTTCAAGATTTACGTGGTAAAAAATATTTATGCATTATCAGGGGTCAGTTTAGAGGTAGAAATAAAAATAGCAATCGCCTTGGAAACGGTACATGGGTACTTATTGGTACACGCGATTGGGCTACTAAACCAGAAAAAACTGATAAACTGGAAACATGTGATTTGTTAGAAGTTTATTCTGATAATGACAAAGAAGTATTGAAAAATACTGTGGATGAGAATTGGAGTTTATTTATTTCAAATGATTATGCAAATTCTAATTTAGAAGAAACCGAAGATGCATTCTTGTTTTCTAATAAAGATCAACAGGATTATCAAGATTTAATGAAACAAATACAAAGTGAAGCAACTACTCAAAATAATGTCATCTCTTTTGCTTCCAAAAATAATGATAGTTGTAGTAGTGACGACGATATTAACATCGACGATATTTAATTAATTATATTGCGTATGTGTGTATGTGTGTGTGTGTATTGAAAAGTATTTTAAAAATAAAATTCAAAAAAATGTAAAAATCATGTAATTAAAATACATTAACATTTTGTATAATGTATTTTTTTGCTGCCTCCATTTAAATATATATAAGCTGAACTATTGAAATTTCTATATACAAATTTATTTAATGCTGTTTGGAGACATATATACTTGTAGTATGTCTTTAAGTTGTTTTATATATAATTTATTTTAAAATGACTTAAACCTTTAAAAACAATATATGTATCATACACATATTATTTATATAAGTTATTTTTTATTCAATTTGATATAAAATGAAACAGAATATTTTCAAAAGCGCACAGGAACCTCGCGAAGAAAAACCTGAGTTTAGAAGACAACGTTATCATCGCAATGAAGAAGACAGAGTTCGCGATGAGCGATTCGACAAATTATATGGGCGCAAATATACTTTAAACAAAGAAGAAGAAAAGGTTGTTGTTACTGTAAATATTGAAGAAATGTATTTTCCAGAGCTTGGAACAGGTAGTAATATTGGAACTACGATTAGCAAAATGAATTATAAAGAGGCTTCACAAAAAGAAGTTGTCGATACAGACCAATATAAAATAGAAGACGGTTGGTGTGTCATATATAAGGACAATAATAATGAAATTATACGGGAAAATGGATCAAAACCACGAAGCGCATTTATAAGGGAAAGAAGAGAAAATCCTAGCACAAATTTTTCAAACGTTGCGAAACATTTGATTTATAATTGGAAAAAATACAAGGACAATTATATCGAACTATATGGCGAAGATGAATATGCCAGAAATTATTCAATAGATAACAGTTATGTAGTAGATGAGAATTATGTCGATGTAAGTGAAGAAGAATGTGATGTATATTCTGATTATTCGTCATATGAAAGTGAATATTAATGTTTTAATTTTTTGAAATTAGTTAAAAATTATATTGTATTATACTATCTTATTTATATTGACAAACAAATATAAATAATGAGTAAAAAAATAACGATTGATTGCGATGATGAATTAATGGAAGACACTTCAATTGATTTAGATGACACATGGATAAAAGAATTCAAAAAAATAGATAAAGAATATGAGATTTTCTATTTAGATGAAATACAATTCATAAAAACAACATTTGTATATATTGACAAGGAAAATAACATAATAGAATGTAAAACAAACAAGCATCTATTAAAACGAAACAATTGTTTATTTAGAGATGAAATTCTTGAAATACTTAAAAATCATATTGTTCTCGATGGAATAAAATATACACTTTTTTCTATTTTAAAATACAACGTCAATTTGGACCCACTTAATATCAAAATATTTGTAACATCAAACGATAATACTATGCTTACGCAACCATTTTTTAATATTATAAGAAATATCGACAATATTTATTTCGACAAAACGATTAGCATGTTCCAAGATTTGAACGAAATCTTTTTTGTTTTCCACGAAAATTGTGAAAAGACCGTTACATCCCATAAAGTAACTAAACGTGTATATATGAAACCCGGTTCTTCAAACCATAAAAAGACTTTGAGAAAATAGCTTAAAGATTAAAGATTATATTTATGATAATAGAAACTAAATTATTATAAATAATGGAAATGAACGACTTAATTATAGAGAGAAAAATCGCACCCACCGATAAAGATTTCACACCTATTAGTATAAATGAGAACGGACACAAAGTTTATTACTGGTCCCATAATTTGAAGGAAAGAGTCTTACAATTTTGGTATCAATTAAATCGTTGTAACGACAATCAATTAAAAACACTAAGAACTATCCTAGATGGTTTAATAATTGAATCACGTAACAAAATAAACAGCATGTTTGTAACAGATCAAATAGAGGGAAAAGAAGCCATTATCATGATATACAAAATAATAGGCCAAACCCGCGATATTTATGGCGGCAAAGGGGAACGTGATTTGGCATATATGATGGTGCGAGTTTGGTATGACTATTTTCCTGATGCAGCCATTTATGCAGTCGAATTATTTGTTAAGGAAAGCTCCGGTGAAAAACGCCAATATGGTTCATGGAGGGATATCAAATATTTCTGTAATTATTGTAAAAATGATGGATTGAAAGAAACACATCCACTTATTATTGCAGCTCTTTTAATGTTAAATAAGCAGTTGGCGAAAGATATTCAATTATTGGATAGTGGAAGCGGAAATAAAGATGACATTTCCTACGCAGCAAAATGGGTACCCCGCGAAAAATCCGCCAAATTTGGCTGGCAATTTGATATTTTGGCTGAATGTTTTTTTGCGGAATATTTTAAAAGTGCATCTAGCAGCTCTGATTACAAAAATGCGACAACCAAGGCAAAAATGAATTATAGAAAAATGGTATCTAAGATTAACCGGTTTTTAGAAACCCCTCAAATAACGATGTGTAATGATTTGTGGGATAACTTGTTTTTGAGAAATTTGACAAGTAGGACTATTTTAAATAATCAAAACGCTTTGTTGAACGTAAATAAGAGAGGAGAAGAACGATATTTCGCACAAGATAGAGTTGAATGTGCTCTACAATTCGGCGATTATATTGACACACTAGATATGAAAAATGGACGCATCAAAGGCAGACAAATTGAGTTATATGAATTCGTAAAATTGGCATATTCTCTTATTGAAAATAAAATTATTGATACGAGGATTTATGAGAAAAAGATTAACTTGCTGAATTTTATGTGGAGAGATTATATTGAAAATATTGGTCCTATTAAAGATAGTATTGCATTTATCGATTTTTCTATTGATATTGATGAAACAGCTTTATTTAATGCGATTGGATTGGCTTGTATAATAGCCCAGAAAAGCAGTTTTGGAATGGGTGTTATAATTTATAGCGGGAATTCAAAATGGGTTAATTTGGAATTTGATGGTTCGATTAGTTTTGTTTGGATGATTAACCAAATAAAAATGGCTAGTGAAGAAGGATTTTATAGAACTTCTTCTAATATTTACAACGCATTTGATGCAATATTATTTGCTATACGTAAAAACGAACACACAGATAGTGATATTAATAACGATATTTCAAAAATTAATTTTATTATTCTGTCAAATATGAATTTTGAAAGAGACAAAACTATTATGAATGACTTTTTTGGAGAGAATATTAAAAATAAATTTTCCGTCAAAGGGTTAAAACAACCATATATAATATTATGGAACCTGGGTTCATCAAATGAATTTCAAATATTGGGAACAACTGAAAAGATGAACCTATTTTCGGGGTTTAGACCAAACTGTTTAAAAATAATTGATATTGAATGTGGGCGTAAATCGTCTGTTGTTACACCTTGGGAATCATTTGTTAATATTATGGATGTGAAAAGATATGATTCTATGGAATATTTTATGAGACACATCATTAATTATCAATGGAAATAAAATAGTTATTTTATTAAACCACTTAAAAATAACTATTTATGAAATATTATTAAACCATGTCATTACTTAACGGGAAAATAAAAGTTGCGCTTATTACAGGTATTACAGGTCAAGATGGATCTTATTTAGCCGAGATCTTATTGGAAAAGGGTTATGATGTTTGGGGCATTATCCGCCGTTCATCGCTTATTAATACTCACCGTTTAGAACATATTTTTAATAAGGTTACACTCAAATATGGTGATCTAACAGATAGTTCTAACCTTCTTTTTGTTCTATCTGAAATTCGCGAAAAATATATAAATAACACCGATTTTGACAGACTTGAAGTCTATAATTTGGGTGCTATGAGTCATGTAAAAGTTTCATTTGAAATGCCAGAATATACTTGTAATGTTGATGGTCTTGGAACACTTCGTCTGCTCGAATCTTTGAGAAATTGTGGTATCCCAAATGAAAAAATTCGTTTTTATCAAGCTTCGACATCTGAAATGTATGGAAAAGTTGTAGAAGTCCCACAAAAAGAAACAACACCTTTTTATCCTAGATCCCCTTATGGTGTAGCGAAGTTATACGGTTATTGGATCACAAAAAATTACCGTGAATCTTATGGAATGTATGCTTGTTCTGGAATTCTTTTTAATCATGAATCTCCAAGGAGAGCCCATAATTTCGTAACTAGAAAAATCACGATCGGTCTTGGCAAAATCCTTAGAGGAGAGCAGGATAAATTGGTTCTGGGTAATTTAAATTCTTTGAGAGACTGGGGTCATGCAAGAGATTATTGTTATGGTATGTGGTTAATCATGCAAAATGAAACCCCAGACGATTTTGTATTATCTACAAATGAGTACCATAGTGTGAGGGAATTTGTTGAAAAAGCGTTCATATTAAAAGGATTTAATATAAAGTGGAAAGGTGAAGGAATTAATGAAATCGGTTATGATGAAAAAACAGGTAGAGAATTGATTTTTGTGTCTGAGAAATATTTTAGACCAGCAGAAGTGGATGAGTTGTTGGGTGACAGTACAAAGGCAAGAATTGAATTAGGATGGACACCCAAATGTAGTTTTGATGAGTTGGTAAAAGAAATGGT